>Ga0116129_1000089_pt1 | contig 69074 bp, 48 predicted proteins | sample June2015DPH_17_2_FD_89732 | JGI IMG/M metagenome (GOLD analysis project Ga0116129, IMG submission 89732) | Peatland microbial communities from SPRUCE experiment site at the Marcell Experimental Forest, Minnesota, USA - June2015DPH_17_10 | ecosystem: Environmental > Terrestrial > Soil > Wetlands... | reverse complement strand
GCGGAAGTGCATGAGGCGGGAGACGTCTTTGGAGTAGACGATGCCAATGATGTATTCGGGGCCAGTGGAGGGATCGTAGACGGGGATGCGGGAGTGCTGCTCTTCGACGATGCGGGCGGAGGCTTGCTGCAGCGGCATGTCGGCGGGGAGCGAGAAGATCTTGCCGCGCGGAGTCATGATCTCGCGAACCGTGACATGGTTGAGCTCAATGGCGCGGTGGATGATCTCTTCCTGAAAGATGGGGAGCAGACCCATGCGGCGCGTAGCCGTAGCGATGAGTTTTAATTCTTCGGGCGAGTGGACTGCGCCTTCGCCTCGCAGGGGTGCGCGGAAGAGTCGAAGGACGATGCCGGCGGAGGTGTTCAGGAGCTTGACGACAGGACGGGTGATGCGGATGAAGACGTCCATGGGCCCGGCTACGGCGAGGGCGATGCGTTCGGCGCGTTGCAGAGCGAGGGATTTCGGGACGAGTTCGCCGAGGAGGACTTCGAAGTACGTGATGATCGCGAAGGCGAGAATGACCGCGATGGTGTGGGCGTAGAGAACGGCGTGCTCAGGGAGTGCGCGGAGCCAGGAGGACTCGAAGTTGAGGATGATCTCGGCGATGGCTGGTTCGCCAACCCAGCCGAGAGCAAGGCCTGCCACGGTCACGCCGAGTTGCACGGCGGGAAGGAACTCGTCGATGGAATGTTTGAGTTTAAGGGCAGTGCGGGCGCCGGGGCGGCCGAGGGCGATGAGTTGCTGGATGCGCGTCTCGCGGACGCTGACGAGGGCGAACTCCGCGGCCACGAAGAAGCTTGTGGCCAGGATGAAGAAGGCCACCATGAGCACGCGGAAGAGCATCCATTCAAGCATTCATGCCAGTGTAACGGGTGGCTTCGATTCGGATTTCCGGTTGGTCAATTTAAGCTGTGAAGGATGCCATTGGGTGTTCCTACCTCTGCGCCATCTGTCAGGTTGATCGTCCAAGTGACGTGGACTTCACGCGGGGATTCGCTTGAGCATCGCAGATGCGCTGCGGAACCAGGGGCGCTCGCGGCGGCGCTGGAATGCAGGCAGGCTGGGCTTCTTGTCGAGAACCTTCTGCGCCCATTCGCGCGCTTCGGTGTTGTGGCCCTCGGAGGCAAGCAGACTTGCAAAGTTGAGGTACGTTTCGGACAAGGTTGACGCAGCGGTTGCGCGACGGAAGAGCGCTTCGGCTTTTTCTTTTTGTCCGGTCTGCGCGTAGGCGTGGGCTAGCAGTCCCATGGCGCGGTAAAAATCGTGGTCGGGATCTTCGTTGACTGTGCGTTCCAGGTCGGGCAAGGCCGCTGCGGCATCGCCTAACAGGATGGCGCAGACGCCGCGGCGGTAAAACGGATCGATCGTAGCGGCCCGAGCGGCGATGGCTTTGTTGTAGGCGTCTCGCGCCGGCTGGAGCTTGCCGCTGTCCATGTACAGATCGCCCAGCTCTTCCCAGTTCCCTGCTGAAGGATTGTCACGAATCGCAACTTCGAGTTGGCCGATGCGATTGCGGCGGGAAAAACCCTTGGCGGTCTGGCCGAGAAGTCCGATGTCGGGAACTGCCTCGACGAGAAGATAGATGATTGCGCCGAGCGGGCCGAGAAACAGGATGATGAAGATCCAATAGTTATCCGGACGCCGTCGAATGAAATGAACGATCGCCAGTCCCTGCAGGATCAGGCCCCACGGATATAAAAAGTGGCTTAGTAATCCCACGAGCTTCGCTTCCTATCGTCTGTCTTCACACCTGTAATCGATAGAAACATAGCACATCGATCTAACAGGAGCGATGATCTGAGTCGTCACGGTGATGGCAGTGAAGAGATGGTGAGACATAGCAACCGGCCCGACTGGTTAGACCTGCCGGGCCGGTTGAGATTTGATGCTGGCAAATTTACGCCGCTTTGAGGGCTAATTTATGCCAAAACTTTGATAACAGATTTGTCGATCGTGTCCTTGGGGACGAAACCGACGATCTGATCGGCCACTTTTCCATCCTTGAAGAGGAGGAGGGCCGGAATGCCGCGGATGCCGTAGCGCATAGGTGTGGCAGTATTGGAGTCGACATCCATCTTCATGACTTTGAGTTTGCCGTGGTACTGGTTGGCAACTTCATCGACGACCGGGGCTAAAGCTCGGCAAGGACCGCACCATGCGGCCCAAAAATCTACAAGTACGGGCTCGGCCGACTGTAGAACATCTTTTTCAAAGTTTGCATCATTAATTTCTGTAACGTGCTGACCTGCCATTTAAACTTCCTCCAGATTAGCGCACCCCTTCAACCACCCATGCGGTGAACGCAATCTCCACAATAATAGATGCGCGAGCGAAGCGGGGGGGTTCAAGAACGAAAGTTGTAGCTTAAAGAGCAAACGCCCGGACCTCTTGGTAGAGGTCAACGGGCGGCGTAGCAGCCCTCCCCAGAACTGCCCACGAGGGATAAGGTACGAACAATTTTTGATGGCGTAAAGCAATCTTAGGTAATCTGGGAAATTGTTACTGCGTTACTAATTGGATAATAGCCTGTATGTAGTTGTAGCATAATGCTTTAGCGAAGAATCGTCCCTTTGGAGATGGTCGTATGAATGATCTCAAGAGCAGGATCTTTTGCGGCGTGACGTACTGCGGCGTCAAGTGGAGCAGGGGCGGGGTTTGCGGCGATCAACAGGATGGAGGGTCCCGCTCCGCTGAGGGCAACGCCCAGAACGCCGGGATGTTCGGCCAGCGGCAAAAGTAGCGGCAACAAAGGACAGGCTTTAGCGCGGTAAGGCTGGTGGATGCGGTCGCGCATGGCCGCGCGGAGGAGGCCGCTACGGCCCTGCGCGAAGGCCGCTACCAGAAGGGCGGTGGACTGAATGTTGGTGACGGCATCTTCGCGTGAGTAGTGCGCCGGGAGCAGGGCGCGGGCTTTTTTCGTGGACAGGCTGGCCGTGGGTATGGCGAGAAGCAGGTTCCAGTCGAGATCGTGGCCGAAAGTCGCTGTAACTAAAGCATCCTGAGTGACACAGGAGGCGGTCATTCCGCCCAGATAGCAGGCGGCCACGTTGTCGGGATGCCCCTCGCGGCGGCAGGCCTCTTCGAGGATTTGCTGGTCAGTCCAATTCAGGTTGCCGAAGTGGTTTGCCAGCAGGATTCCTGTGAGAAGAGCGGCCGCCGAGGAGCCGCAACCCATGCCCAGAGGTATCTCGTTGTGGAGCTGGAGATAGAGATACGGCGCGACAACGCCGGCGTTGGCCAGGATCTCCATGTAAGTGGTGAGGATGAGGTTGTCTTCGAGTGGCGCGCACTGGTCGGCGTTGCGGCCAGTGGCATCAATGCGGAAGCCTCCGGCTGGAGTGGCGTCGATGGTGAGGTAAAGATCCATGGCGAGGCCGAGGGTGTCGAAGCCGGGGCCAAGGTTGGCCGAGGTCGCGGGAAGGCGCAGTCGAAACGGCTTCTGACTTGGCGCGCTCATGCGGGCTGAGGCCGGTTGATGTGAGATTCAAGGGTGCGGAGGACGACCTCGGTGTCGGCCTCGAGCGCGATGGGAGGCTTGCGGAGGGCGGCGTGGCGGGCTTCGACGGCGGGGGTGAGCTGGGCTTTTTCGGCCGCGGTGAAGAGCTCGTTGCGGTGATAGTCGATGGTGTACTGCGAGTCTTTCAGGGTATGGCCGGTGAGGATAAGGACGGCGCGCTCCTCGGGAGCGATCTTGCCGAGTGCGATGAGTTTTCTGAGGCCGGCCAGGGTGACGGCAGAGGCGGGTTCGCAGCCTACACCCTCGGCTCCTATCTCGGCCTTGGCGAGGGCAAGCTCCTGCTCGGAGACCTGCTCGCACCAGCCTCCGAGGTCGTCGATGACGGCGGCGGCTTTACGCCAGGAGGCTGGGTTGCCGATGCGGATGGCGGTGGCGCGGGTCTCGGCGACGACGGGCTTCATCACGCGATTGGCGTCGGTGAACCAGCGGTAGAGCGGGTTGGCACCCTCAGCCTGAATGATGCTGATCTTCGGCATGCGCGGGATGAGGCCGAGCTGTTGCATCTCCATGAAGCCCTTGCCGAGCGCGGCGGAGTTGGCGAGATTGCCGCCGGGGACGACGATGTGCTCGGGAACCTGCCAGTCCATCTGCTCGACGATCTCGAAGGCTGGCGTCTTCTGGCCTTCGAGGCGGTAGGGATTCACGGAGTTGAGCAAATAGATAGGGAACTTCTTGACCAGCTCACCGAGGATGTTGACGCAGCCATCGAAGTCTGTCTTGAGCTGGATGGTGAGAGCGCCGTAGTCCATCGCCTGTGAGAGCTTGCCCCACGCGATCTTGCCCTCGGGGATGAAGACGATGCTGCGGAGGCCGGCGCGCGCGGCATAGGCAGCCATCGCGGCTGAGGTATTTCCTGTGGAGGCGCAGGCGACCCACTCAAAACCACGCTGCGCCGCGACAGAGAGAGCTGCGGTCATGCCCGTGTCCTTGAAGGAGCCGGTGGGGTTCATGCCCTGGTGCTTGGCGAGGAGCCAGTCGATGCCTGCCGATTTGGCGCAGCGCGGCAGGTCGTACAGCGGAGTGTTGCCCTCGCGAAGGGTGGCGACTTTTTCGAGATCGTCGACGATGGGAAGCAGATCGCGGAAGCGCCAGACGCCGGACTGGTCGACCGCCATGGTGGAGGTGCGGCGCTCCTGCCAGAGCCAGCGGAGAGCGCTTGGGTTGGGAAGCAGGCTATGCGGGCCGGCGGCAGCAGCCGGAGCGGCAGACGACCATGGGTACACGACCTCGTAGAGGCCGTTGCACTGCGGACAGCGGAAGTTGCTGCTGACGTCCTCTTTGTTGATGACGGCTGCGCATTCCGTGCATCTAAGGTGATGTGTCGCTACATTCATGGTCTTCTCTAGCCTATCGTAAAGGGCGCGGTGCATGCGCCTTTCTGGTGTGTCTTGCGCTGATACCCCTGCTGGCAGCGCCTTGCGCGTCGGCGCAGCAGAAGGAACTGCGCGTAGCCGCGGCGGCTGATCTGCAGCCGGTGATGCCGGCGCTCTCGCAGGCTTACGAACATGCCACCGGGGTTAAGCTGGTGGTGAGCTTTGGTTCGTCGTCCACGCTGGCAACACAGATTCTCGCTGGTGCGCCAATGGATATCTTTCTAGGCGCGGACTTTACTTATCCGGAGAAGGTTGTGGCGGCGGGATTGGCGGATGGAGCTCCGGCGGCGTATGCCAAGGGTACGCTGGTGCTGTGGGCACGCAAGGATTCGGGGCTGCTTCCATTGAGCATAGAAGCTCTGACCGATCCGCGAGTGAAGACAGTAGCGATTGCAAACGAGCTGCACGCTCCCTATGGATTTGCTGCTGCCAGTGCGCTGCGCAAGATGAAACTGTATGACCAGGTGTCGCCGCACTTTGTCGTGGGCGAGAATATCGCGCAGACAGCCCAGTTTGTCGAGTCGGGAAACGCGCAGCTTGGCCTTATCTCGCTGACGACGGCGAATACGGAGCACTTCAGGCAGATCGGGGAGTATGTGCTGGTGCCGACCTCGCAATATCCGGAGATTCGCCAGTGCGCGGTGGTGATGAAGAACTCGGACAGGAAAGCCGAGGCGCACGCCTTTCTGGACTGGCTGCTGTCGCCCGCAGTGCAGGAGAACTGGTCAAAGTTCGGGCTCGCAGCGGTGGAGTAAGCGCATCAGTACGGCTTGAGTCGTAGAGAGTCATCGAGTGTCATAGACTTGTCGCTATGGACCTTGAGGCGCTCTGGTTGACGTTGCGGCTGGCGATTGGGACGACGGCGATTCTGCTGGTGATCGCTCTGCCCCTGGCGTGGTGGATCGCTTCGGGCCGTGGGGCCGGGCGAGCGCTGGTGCAGGCGGTCGTGGCGCTGCCGTTGGTTTTGCCGCCTACAGTGCTGGGGTTTTATCTGCTGGTTATGCTTGGGCCATTGAGTGCACCCGGACGACTGTTGATCCGCGTTGTCGGGCACCCGCTGGCGTTTAGTTTTGCGGGATTGCTGGTGGGGTCGGTGATCTACAGTTTGCCGTTTGCGGTGCAGCCGCTGGTGGCTGGGTTTTCCGCAGTGGAGCGCGGGTATGTGGAGGCTGCGGAAGGGTTGGGAGCTTCACCGTGGCGGACGTTTCGCAGCGTGGTGCTGCCGCTGACGCATGCGTCGCTGCTGACGAGTGCGGTGCTGACGTTTACCCATACGGTGGGGGAGTTCGGTGTCGTGCTGATGCTGGGTGGGAATATTCCAGGAGCGACTCAGACGCTTTCGATCTCGCTGTATGACAAGGTGCAGGAGTTCAACTATGCGGCGGCAAACCGGACAGCCTTGGTGCTGGTTGCCGTGTCGCTTGCAGCGCTGCTCGTCATCTACTCTCGTCGATCCGCAACGGCGCGGGGCGAGCTTGTCTGAGCGAGCGCATCTCGAGGTACAGTTCCGCCATCGCGTTGGCGCGCTGGAAATGGACGTTGCGTTCACGCTGCGGGAGCCGTGGACGGTGCTCTTCGGGCCTTCGGGCAGCGGCAAGACAACTGCGCTTCGCGTGATCGCAGGCTTTGTGCGGCCGGATGCAGGACGAATCGCTTCACGCTTCTCTGAAGGCGAGTTCGTGATGACGGACACGTCGAAAGGAATCTTTTTGAAGCCGCATGAGCGATTGGTGCGCACGGCAGGCCAGGGCGCCGCACTCTTCCCTCACCTGTCGGTACGGCGCAATGTTGCGTTTGGCGCGCAGGCACAGACGAACGGATCGAGCGAAGCTGCAATTGTTGACGAGGCAATTGAGAGGTTCCGGTTGCAGACGCTGACGGAGAAAGTTCCATCGATGCTCTCCGGCGGCGAGCGGCAGAGAGTCGCGATTGCGAGAGCAGCAACGGCTGCAGCGAGCGCAGGCAGCGGATGCGTTCTGTTGCTCGACGAGCCCTTCACCGGGCAAGACGCTCCGCTGCGAGATGAGTTGATCGAAGAGTTGCGGAAATGGCTGGTGCCGATGCTGACCCCAATCCTGTCGGTGACGCATGATGTGGGCGAGGCGTTTCAGCTCGGCGCGGAGGTCATCAAGATGGCCGATGGCCGCATTGTGCAGCAGGGACCGGCGGCCGATGTGCTTGCTGCGGATCGTGCGCGACTACTCGAGCAGCTCAGAACTGGGGCGGAAAGCCGAGCATGACCGGCTCCTGCTCGAGCTGAATCGCGAATTTATCGTTCACTGCCCTCATCACGGCGTCGCGTAGTGCGATCAGTTCCGCTGCGGTCGCCCCGCCCAGGTTGACAAGCGCGAGGGTGTGACACGAGGAGATCGCCACGCGCCCTATTGAAAAACCTTTGTGGAATCCGGCCTGTTCGACCAGCCATGCCGCGGCCAGCTTCACTTTGCCTTCTCCGGCTCGATATTGCGGCACGTCTTCCGCCTTGCACCCGGCAGCCAGCGCGATCTGCGGCACCATCGTTGATGAAATGACGGGATTCTTGAAAAACGATCCGGCGCTCCGGCCATTGGGACCGCCCTGACCGGCGAGCATTCCCTTCTGTTCGCGAATGGAGCGCACGGCATCGTAGACCTGGCGGAGGGTGGGCTTCTCGCCCCGCTCGATTTGCGCGGCAAAGTAATTTTTTACGTCGGCGTAGCGCAGCGCGGGCTCACCGCCAAGGCGCAGCTTGTAGCTGACGGCGGTTACGATGTATCGGCCGCGCGCCTCGGCGTTGAAGAGGCTGCGACGGTAGCCGAAATGACAGGTCTCATGATCGAGATCGACGAATCTCCTGCCCTCCAGATCGTAGGCGCGCACCTTGACGATGGTCTCCGCGACCTCCTGTCCATAGGCACCGACGTTCTGCACCGGCGTTCCGCCAACATCGCCGGGAATGCCTGCGAGACACTCGATTCCGGCGTAGCCCCGCTCGACACAGTGGAGCACGAAGGCATCCCAGCTCTCGCCCGCGCCCACTTCGAGCTGAATACAGCTTCCCTGCTTGTATTCGTGCTTCGACGACTGGACAGACCGGACACCGACGCGCATCACGAGTCCGTCGAAGCCCGTGTCGCTCACCAGCAGATTGCTTCCGCCACCCAGAACGAAGAGCGAAAGGTTGCGGTCGTGTGCCAACTGCGCGGCTTCGGCGATCTCGGACTCGGTCTCGGCCACGCAGAAGTAGCGGGCAGGACCGCCGATGCCGAGGGTCGTGTAGGGCGCGAACGGGACATTCTCCTGAATTTGAAGGACGGGCACGGGTTAGAGAGTAACACCGGCGGTTGAAAGGAGGCGGTGGCGCGGCTGCAGGGAAGACCGTACAATCGTAACGGGCGCGGCCTTCACCCGCGGGCAGGAACAAGGAACGAAGGGGAGAGTGAAGATGTATCCAGAGATTATGGTGATTCCGATGCGCGAAGAGTTGACGCGCGCTGGTATAGCAGAGGTACGCACCGGAGCCGAGGTCGACGCGGCGCTCGCGCAACCAGGAACGACGATGGTGGTCGTGAATTCGATTTGTGGCTGCGCGGCGGGCAAGATGCGTCCGGGTGTACGCCTGGCAATGCAGCATGCGGCGAAGCCTGACCATTCAGTGACGGTGTTCGCCGGGCAGGATCGCGAGGCGACCGAGAAGGCAAGAAGCTACTTTGGCGGACATCCGCCGACCTCGCCGGCGATTGCGATTCTGCGCGACGGCCAGTTGGTGTACCTGATGCAGCGCTCGGCGATCGAGACCTCGACCGCTCCGGCGATCGCCCAGGAGCTGACGCGGGCGTTCGATACATACTGCGCGCCGACGACTGCTTAGTCCAGTAACGATAAAGATCCGAAGCCGGAGCTTCCGCTATCTTGCGGGACTCCGGTTTTCGTGTTTTGAAGGCCTGAAAGACTCATCTGACGGCGTATTTTGCCGATGGAGAGAGAAGTCATGTCAATCTCTTCGTCATCTGCGAACGGCGTTGCGATTGCTCTGCCTCCGAAGCAGAGAAGCGAGACGGAACAGGTCGAGATCGTCGGCAGCAGTGCGGCGATGCGGCAGCTGCGAATGCAGGTGCGGAGGATTGGGCCGTACTTCCGTTCTGTGCTGGTGAGTGGGGAGGCTGGGGCCGGCAAGGAGTTGGTGGCTCGGACGCTTCATTCCATGGGGCCGGGCGGCGAGTTTGTAGTGCATGCCGCGGCCGAGTTTGAGGGGGCTCTGGCGGGATGCGAGATGAGCCTGCGGCGAACGCTGTTTCTCGATGGGATCGGCAAAATGCATCTGGAAGCGCAGGACCAGTTGCTGCGAGCGCTGAAGAAACATGAGCGGGCGCAGGGTCTTCCAGAGTCGCCGTGTCTGCGGGTGATCGCATCGACGCGAGAGGATTTGAGGACTTTGGCCTCCGCAGGACGATTTCGGCAGGAACTCTATCAGCGGCTCGCTGCATTGGAGATTGCGGTGCCCCCCCTGCGCGAGCGGATCGAGGATCTTCCAGAGCTGGCGAGGTTTTTTCTGCGGCGGTTTGCGATGCTCTACGACTGCGGCATTCCAGAGATTGCCGATGATGCTATGGAACGTCTTCGGCTATACCGGTGGCCGGAAAACGTGCGCGAGTTGGAGCAGATATTGCGGGATGGCGTGCTGCATAGTAACGGCGGAAGGATTGAGCCACACCATCTTCCAGTCTTTGCGAAGGAGGACGATGCGCCTTCCGCAGCAAGCGCAGGCAAGGGCGTGCGGTTGCAGGATGTAGTGGAACAACACGTGCTTCAGGTGTTGAAGGACTGCGGAGGAAACAAGCTGCGCGCGGCAGAGATGTTGGGAATCAGCCGTTCCACGCTGTACCGGATGTTGGATACGGGAGCTTCTTCGATCGCCTTGCGGTGACGATCTGCGCGAGACGGCGTGGATCAAGGCTTCGTCACGGTAAACTGACGACTGGAATCGAGGAAGCACAATGACAGGATTCTTCTTGCGCCGTTTGAGTAGTTTCATGCTGGTTAGCTGTGTTTTCCTGGGAGCGTTGAGGGCACAGACTCCAGCGCCGGAGACTGCGCCCGTCGCGGCGCGGAGCAAGGCTCTTTCGACCCTGCTGGCGGACATCTGGCAGGACCGGCTGAAGCACTCGCCGGAGTTTGCTTCGACGATTGGCGACAAGCGGTACAACGACCAACTGACGGACTATTCGCCGAAGGAAGTCAATGCGGAGCTCGCCCGGGGCGCGGACTATATTCAGCGGCTGGGCGCGATCGATACGACGGGCTTGAGCGATCAGGAGAAACTGTCGGCGGAGCTGATGATGCGCGCCCTGGTCGAGGCGCAACAGGGCGCCAAGTTCAAAGAGTGGGAGATGCCGGTTAATCCTATCTATGGATTTCAGACCAGCATGCCGAACCTGGTCGGGCAGCTTCAATTCGATATGGTGAAGGACTACGACGACTACATCGAGCGGCTGAAGAAGTTGCCTGCCGCATTCTCGCAGGTGATGACGAACATGCAGTTGGGCGAGGACGAAGGGCGCATGCCGCCAAAGGATTCGCTGGAAAAGGCACTGGCGCAGACGCAGGGCATGGCCAGCCAGAAGGCGGAGGAGAGCGTGTTTGCTCAGCCGCTGAAGAAGTTTCCGAAGACGATTCCGGCTGCGGATCAGAAGCGCATCGCGGCGGATTTGATTGCCGCAATCCAGACGCAGGTTTTGCCGTCGTACCAGCGGTTCGCCAAGTTCATGGCCGTGCAGTATGTGCCGTACGGGAGAAAAGATCCCGGCGTGTGGGCGATGCCTGAGGGTGATGCGTACTATGCCTTTCGCATTCGGCAGATTACGACGCTGGACAAGACAGCGGCGGAGATTCATCGGATCGGGCTCGATGAGGTGAAGCGCGACGAGGCCGAGATGCTGGCGATCGTGCATCAATTGGGGTTCGCAGATCTGAAGAGTTTTCGCGCAGCGCTGGCGGCGAATCCGAAGGAGCATCCGCAGTCGAAGGAGGCGCTGCTCGATACATACAAAGGCTACATCGCGCAGATGCAGCCTCGTTTGCCGGAGCTGTTTGGCCGTTTGCCGAAGGCTCCGCTGATCGTAGCCGTGATGCCGTCGTTCGCAGAGAAAGACTCGCCGATGGCGTATTACAACGAGGGAACGGCGGATGGCAGCCGGCCAGGGCGCGTGGATGTGAATCTCTACAACTTTGCTGAGCGTTCGCTGACCACGGTGGAAAGTGTGTCGTATCACGAGGGTGTGCCGGGACACCATCTGCAGATCTCGATTGCGCAGGAGTTGACGGGGCTGCCGGAGTTTCGCAAATACGAGGAGTACACCGCATTCGTCGAGGGCTGGGCGTTGTACAGCGAGAGGCTTGGTAAAGAGATCGGCTTCTACAAAGATCCTTATAGCGACTATGGCCGTCTCGATAACGATATGTGGCGGGCGATACGGCTGGTCGTCGATACAGGCGTTCACTCGCAGCACTGGACGCGGCAGCAGATGGTGGACTACTTCCACGACCACTCTGCTCTGGACGAGACGAATATTCAATCCGAAGTGGATCGCTACATTGCATGGCCGGCGCAAGCCCTGGGATACAAGATGGGGCAGCTGAAGATACTGGAGTTGCGGGACAAGGCGAAGACAGCGCTGGGGCCGAAGTTCGATCTCAAGGCATTCCATGATGAGGTCCTTGATTCCGGCGCGCTACCGTTGGATGTGCTGCAGCAGCGCGTGGATGCGTGGATCGCTTCCCAGATAGCGGCGCAGAAACAGTAGCGTCTGATAGCCTGTGGGAATGAGTGAGAGCTTTGAAATTCCAGTCGCAGCGGCGATTCCTGCGATGCCGGGGCTGCGAGTGGCGGTGCTGGGCGCAGGCAAAATGGGCGGCATTCTGCTGCAAGCATTTTTGAAGAACAACCTGCTGGGCCCGGAGCAGATCTTTGCCACTGTGCAGCATGTTGAGCGGGCAAAGGCGTTGTCGGCGCAGTTTGGCGTTGAGGTCACAACGGACAATCTTGCAGCAGCACGGCAGGCTGACGTGATTCTTCTGGGCGTGAAGCCGACCCAGGTACCAGCGCTGATCGAGGAGATCAAGACAGCTCTGACACCGAAGAAGATGGTTCTTTCGTTTGCCGCGTCGGTGAAGACCAAGGCAATTGAAGACGGTGCGGGCTGTGAACTGGCGGTGATTCGCGCCATGCCGAATACACCGGCGATGCTTGCGGCTGGAATTACGGCTCTTTGCGCGGGACGTTTTGTCTCGGCTGAGCAGATGGCTGTGGCGCAGAAGATATTTCAGACGGTCGGCAAGACGGTCGTCGTCGATGAGAAGCACATGGATGCGGTGACGGGGCTTTCGGGCTCGGGGCCGGCGTTCCTGTACATCATCATCGAGGCGTTGGCGGAGGCTGGCGTGAATGTTGGGCTGCCGCGCGATGTGGCTACGCTGCTGGCGGCGCAGACGACGCTGGGCTCGGCGCGCATGGTGCTCGAGACGGGATACCATCCGGCTCTGCTGAAAGACGCTGTGACGACACCCGCGGGATGCACCGTGGACGGTATTCTCGAACTCGAAGAGGGCGGCCTGCGAGTAACGCTGATCAAAGCGGTAAAGCGGGCTACGCAGAGGGCGAAGGAACTGGCGCACGGGTAGCATCGCTGCAGATCAGACTCTTGTGGTATCAGAGCCTCGCCGTCAAAGCCGCGTAGAATAAGGGTATGGCTACGGCTGCCGCAGTTACGGTTACGAGGACTTCGCGAGCGCTGGTGTGGTTTGCCTGGGCTGTCGTCGCATACAACGTGCTTGTCATCCTGTGGGGAGCGCTGGTAAGGGCGACGGGATCGGGCGCTGGATGCGGCAACCACTGGCCGCTGTGCAATGGACAGGTGATTCCGCTTTCGCCGGGAATTCATACGGTCATCGAGTTTACGCACCGGATGATGACGGGCGGATCGATCTTTGCCGTGCTCGTGCTCCTTGCGTGGACATTTCGTGGAACCGTGAAGGGGCAGGCGGCGCGGCTGTTCGCAGTGGCTTCCTCGGTTCTGCTGGTCAATGAAGCGTTTCTCGGCGCTCTGCTGGTAAAGCTCGGATATGTGACGGGCAATCAGTCGATGGGGCGCGTGGTGCTGCTGTCGATTCACCTCGGCAACACGCTGCTTTTGCTGGCAGCACTCACTTTGACAGCGAGAATGCTGGCGACGAAGCAGAGGCTGGACGAACTGGCTGCTTCGGGTGCAAAGAAAGTCTGGGTCTTTTTAGGAGTAGCGGCGACGCTGGTCGTCGGAGTGAGCGGATCGCTGGCGGCGTTGGGAGACACGTTATTCCCTGCCTCTTCGCTGCGTGCTGCATTTGCACAGGACGTCGCTGCGGGTTCGCCGTGGCTGCTGCGGCTGCGTGGAGTGCATCCGGTGAGCGCTGTTGTGGCGGGGATCTTTGTGCTTTGGCTGGTTGGACAGGCACGACGCGCAGGCGCCGGACAACTGGCGGGATGGGTTCTTGGCCTGCTTGGCTTTCAGTTCGCACTGGGGCTGGCGGATGTGCTGCTGCTGGCGCCAGTCTGGATGCAGATTCTCCATCTGCTCGGCGCAGACTTGTACTGGGTTGCGCTGGTAGCGCTGGCTGCGGCCGTGGTATTGCCGGGCGAGCCACGGCTACGCCTGCCTTGAGCACGCTGGAACTGCCCTATTGCGGAGGAGTCGTCGGCTTGCCCGCAATCTTATCGCCGACCTTCTTGGTTTCATTCGCGGTATCCTTCGCGGCGACCTTGGTGCCATGTCCGACATCTTTGCCGACGGTCTTGGTGCCGCCGACTGTCTTGTCGGCTGCAGTCTTAGTACCGCTGGCTGTTTTGCTGGCTGCGGTCTTAGTACCACTGGCTGTGGCGTCGTAGGTCTTCTTTGTTCCCGTGGATACGGCATGGCCAGTATCTTTCGCCGCATTCTTGGTATCGGTGCCGGCGGTTTTCACATCCTGTTTGGCGCTGTCCTGCGCGAGGACCAGGCCGCTCGATAGAAAAACGGTGAAGGCACAGGCGAGAAGGATCGTTCGTGACTTGCGAGGTTGCATAGCAGCTCCTTGGGTTGAACGCGATATTTTTTAGATTCGCCGCAGCCAGGAAATGTTGTAAATGGATCGAGTGCGGTTTCCTGAAGAACCATCTACTTGCGATTTTGTAATTGTCTTATGAGAAAGTCGTTGTTGTATAGTTGCAACGTTCGAAATAATCCTTTTGAAAGCTTCGGAGCATCACTCCGAATGCTCGCTGTGTCGGTATTTTTTGCGGTACCGAAAATAGATTCGATGAGAGGAAGTAGACGCGCGATCCATCAACCATAGAGACTGGATAACGTTTACTCAAGGGTCTTTAGCCGATGCATGCTTTTGCGGCTCTTTTCTTTATGAACCTGCAACTGACGAGATTATCGCCAGTCGACGTTTTCATCCTGGTGCTTTACTTCGCTCTGGTCGTGTTTATCGGATTTTATGCGAAGGGAAAATCGAACACCAGCGAGGATTTTTTCCTGGCCGGACGCGAGATGACGGCGTGGATCGCCGGGCTAAGCTTCGTCTCGGCAAACCTGGGATCGCTCGAACTGATGGGATGGGCCGGCGCGGCCTACCAGTACGGAATTCTTGCCACGCACTGGTATTGGATCGGCGCGATTCCGGCGATGCTGTTTCTGGGTATCGTCATGATGCCGTTCTATTACATCTCGAAGACGCACTCGGTGCCGGGGTATCTCCACCTGCGGTTCGGCGACGCGGCGCGCGGTTTGTCGGCCATCTCGTTTGCGCTGATGACCATCCTGATGAGCGGCGTGAACATGTTCGCCATGGCCGTCGTGATGCAGACGGTTCTGGGCTGGAACATCACCTTTTCCATCTGGGTCGGCGCGGCTACAGTTGCGCTGTATGTCATGCTCGGCGGGTTGCGTTCGGCGATCATCAATGAGGTGCTGCAGTTTGTGCTGATCTGGGCCGGCGCTGCGATGATTCCGATTCTGGGGTTGATCGAGGCTGGCGGATGGACAAACCTCAAAGCGCAGATTGCCGCGAATATCGGAAGAAGCGACTATACCCATCTTTGGAGCACCCTGGGCCACTTCAGCGATAACCCCATGGGAGTGCACTGGACGGGAATCGTCATGGGCCTGGGGTTCGTCGTCAGCTTCGGCTATTGGACCACTGACTTTCTGGTGGTGCAGCGAGTGTTGAGCGCACGCAATCTACGGGCCGCGAAGTTGGCCCCTGTGATCGGTGCAGCGTTCAAAATGGCGGTTCCGTTGATTGTGATTCTGCCGGGGCTGCTGGCGCTGGCCGTGTTGAAGAATCCGGATGGCAGCATGATGCATCTGGTCGGGGAGGATGTCGCGCGAGCCACGGGACAACATAGTTACAACGAAGTGCTGCCACTGATGCTGATTCGTTATTGCGGGCCGGGACTGCTGGGGTTGGGGATCACGGCACTGATAGCGGGCTTTATGAGCGGCATGGCCGGAAATGTGAGCGCGTTCTCAACAGTGTGGACGTACGACATTTACGGCGCGTTCATGAACAAGAAGGCCAGCGATAAACACTATGTCGCGATGGGCCGTTGGTCAACGGTCATCGGGATGCTGGTGTCGATCGGGTCGGCATACCTGGTAATGAACGCGGCTGGGATTATGGACTATGTGCAGGCGCTATTCAGCTTCTTCATCGCGCCACTATTTGGCACGGTTATCCTCGGGATGCTGTGGAAGCGAGCCACGCACTGGGGTGGTTTTCTTGGGCTGCTGGCAGGCACGGTTTCGTCGATCGGGATGTTTGTGTGGGTACACCAGATTCCCAGTGCGCTGCGGTATGTGGCAATGTCGGAGTATGCGAAACCGATGGCGGAGAATATGTATCGCGCCTTGTGGAGCTGGATCATCTGCGTTGTCGTCACGGTTGTGGTGAGTTTGATGACAAAGCCAGTGCCGATTGAGCAGCTCTCCGGACTGGTGTATGGCGTAACGCCGATTCCGGATGACGGCGCAAAGACAATATGGCAGAAGCCAATCTTCTGGGCGATCGTCGTGATCGTCGTCTTCTTCATTTTGAATCTGATCTTCTGGTAAGAGGTAAGAAAATGGAACATCACGAACATGAGGTTGAGTCGGCTGAGCTATCGATCTGGTTCTTCTGCGGCATCCTGATGCTGGCCTACGGTGTAGTGCTGGTGATAACGGGGATTACAGAGTTTAATCATCCGCCGCCAAACGAAGTGCTGCTGCCGTGGCTCGAGACGTTGCATCCAACTCTATGGTGGGGTGTGCTGCTGACGGTGTTTGGCGGTTTCTACTCGATCCGGTTCCGGCCGGGTCGAGCATAGGCATTATTGAAGTATTAGGCAACGCGAAGCTACAAAAAGCGTGGCATTGTGTGGATGAAAACTCAACGAAAAGACCCTGCACGGGCCTGAATTCAGGAGCGTTATGGCAAAGCAAATGACGATGGGCGTGATTGTGGGCAACCGTGGATTCTTCCCCAGCCACCTGGCCACGAGCGGCAGGCTCGAGATGATTGCAGCACTCGAGGCCGTGGGGATCAAGCCGATTGTTTTGACGCCGGAAGAGACGGCCCATGGCGCGGTCGAGACGTACGAAGACGCGAAGCAGTGCGCCCGCCTGTTCAAAAAACATGCCGCGGAGATCGACGGCATCATCATCACTCTGCCGAACTTCGGCGAAGAGCGCGGGCTTGCGGATGCGTTGCGGCTGGCGAATCTGCAGGTGCCCGTGCTGATTCAGGCGACGCCCGACCATGCCGGCAAGATGACGATTGCGTTCCGGCGCGACAGCTTCTGCGGCAAAATGTCGATCTGCAACAACCTGAAACAGTATGGAATTCCCTACTCTCTAACGCGCATGCACACGGAGTCGCCGGACTCGGCGGAGTTCAAGGCAGACCTGGAGTGGTTCTCATCTGTCTGCCGCGTAGTGCGTGGGTTGAAGAACGTGCGGTTCGGTGCGATCGGCGCGCGGCCAACGGCCTTCAATACGGTGCGTTACTCTGAGAAGCTGCTGGAGCGATCGGGCATCACGGTCGAGACGCTGGACCTGAGCGAGGTAATGGGGCGCATCGGCCGCATGAAGGACAACGACGAAGACGCGCAGGCAAAGCTCACCGCGATCAAGAAGTACATCCCCGTTGGAGATACTCCCGAGGCTGCGCTGCTGAAGATGGCGAAGCTTGGCGCAGTCATCGACCATTGGATGAAGGCGAGCGAGTTGACCGTAAGCGCAGTGCAGTGCTGGACGTCGATCGAGGAGTTCCTCGGCATCGTTCCCTGCACGGTGATGAGCATGATGAGCGAAAGCCTGATCCCCTCGGCCTGCGAGGTCGACGTTCTCGGCACGCTAAGCATGTATGCGCTGACCCTGGCCAGCGAGACGCCGAGCGCGTTGCTCGACTGGAATAACAACTACGGCGACAACCCGGACAAAGCCGTCTGCTTCCACTGCTCGAATCTGCCAAAGCACTTCTTCAACGAAGGCGTGAAGATGGACTTCCAGCAGATCATCGCCGGAACCGTCGGCAAAGAGAATACACACGGAACGCTGGACGGAACGGTGAAGGCCGGCGCGATGAGCTTCGCGCGTTTCTCCACCGACGATTTTGCCGGGCGGATTACCGGTTATGTTGGCGAAGGTGCGTTTACCAACGATCCGCTGCATACCTTCGGTGGCGCCGGTGTGGTTGAGATTCCGAAGATGCAGGAGTTGCTACGCTATATCTGCGAGAACGGCTTCGAACATCACGTCGCTGCTAATTTTTCGACTACGGCTGCGCCTGTTTACGAGGCCGCGACGAAGTACCTCGGCTGGAAGATGCACTGGCATCGATAGAGCGAGGGCGGCGAGTTAGTCGAGCTTGCGGAGCTGCTGGTTTTTGATCAGGAGCTCTGCGACCAGCCGGTGCAGGCGAGCCATCTGACCGGATAGACAATTTGGCTTAGCCACGAGTATCGGTGGTAGGATTTCCCAAAGTCCCTCATTCGAAGGAGTCTGCCACCATGCGAAGGGCCATCGCCTGTTTCACGCTGCTCGCAAGTACTGCTTACGCCGTCAACACCGGAGACGTTTCCCTCCGAGGCTACACCTCCGAACACGCCGCTGCCGAAGTGCAGTGGGAGCAGAAGTTCCGCGAGATCCCCGATCCTGCGAAGGTTCGCGAAAATATGCGGCGGATGTCGGCGCGGCCGCACCATGTAGGTTCGCCTTACGACAAGGACAATGCCGAGTGGCTGGTGGCGCAGCTGAAATCGTACGGCCTCGACGCGAAGATCGAGCAGTTTGAGGCCTTGTTTCCGACTCCGAAGTCACGCAAACTCGAGTTGCTAGGGCCGGAGAAGTTCGAGGCGACGCTTGATGAGCCGGTAATCAAGGTCGATCCCACCTCAGACCAGAAAAAGGAGCAGCTCCCGACCTACAATGCCTACTCGCGCGACGGCGATGTGACAGCTCCGCTGGTATATGTGAACTACGGAGCACCGTCCGACTACGAAGAACTTGCGGCGATGGGTGTTTCGGTGAAGGGTGCGATCGTGATTGCGCGATACGGACAGACCTGGCGCGGCATCAAGCCAAAGGTAGCAGCCGAGCACGGTGCGGTGGGTTGCATCATCTACTCCGATCCGCGCGACGACGGATACTTTCGCGGCGACACGTATCCGGATGGCCCGATGCGTCCCGCAGAAGGTGCGCAGCGCGGCAGCGTGATGGATATGCCGGTCTATCCGGGCGATCCGCAGACACCAGGCATTGGCGCTGTGGCCGGCGCAAAACTGATTCCGCTCGATCAGGTGCAGACGATTACGAAGATTCCCGTGCTCCCAATATCCTACGCGGACGCAACGCCATTTTTGAAAGCGCTGCGTGGTGAGTTGGTGCCGGAGGGTTGGAGAGGCGGCCTGCCGTTCGCGTATAAAGTGGGTCCAAGCGTAGCAATGGCACATCTTGCTGTCAGCTTCAACTGGGATCGCAAGCCTCTCTACGATGTCATCGCGACAATTCCTGGTTCGACACTGCCCGATCAGTGGGTGATTCGCGGCAATCATCATGATGCATGGGTGAACGGCGCCGGCGATCCTCTCTCTGGAGCGAGCGCGGAGCTTGAAGAAGCGCGTGGCCTGGGCGAACTGCTGAAGCAGGGCTGGCATCCGCAGCGCACAATCATCTACTGCTTCTGGGATGGGGAAGAGCCGGCGCTGCTGGGCTCGACCGAGTGGGTAGAGGCACATGCGCCCGAGTTGACGCAACACGCAGTCGCGTACTTCAACTCCGACGGTAACGGCCGCGGCTACTTCCGTGCGGAGGGTTCGAGCGAGTTGGAGAACTTCGTCAACAGCGTGGTCAAGGACATCGAGGATCCCGAAACAAAGATGCCGGTGTGGAAGCGCGAGCGTCTGGTTTCGATCTCGCGTGCTACAGCGGATACGCGCGCCGAGCTTCGCAACCGTCCAGACCTTCGCATGGAGGCGCTCGGCTCCGGCTCGGACTACACAGCGTTCATTCACCATCTCGGAATCGCGAGCGTGAATCTGGGTTACGGCGGCGAAGATCAGGGCGGAGGCCAGTATCACTCGGTCTACGATGATTTTTACTGGTACACACACTTTCAAGACACTGACTTCGTCTATGGCCGCGCACTCGCACAGACCGCAGGCACGATGATGATGCGCCTGGCGGATGCCGACGTGATCCCCTTCCAGTTCGGTGACCTCGCCGATACGATCCGCACCTATGTCACTAGCGTCAAGAGGCTGACCGACACGATGCGCGCCGAGATCAAAGAACGCAACACCGAGATCGCCGACGGAGTGTACAAGGCATTGGAAGACCCGAAGAAGAAGCGGATCGCTCCTGAGGTCGAAGCTCTTCCGCCCTATCTCAACTTCGCGCCGCTCGACCAGGCAATGGACGATCTTACGACGGCAGCCGCGGACTTCGACAAGGCATACGCAGCGAATGCCTTGAAGGCTTCGCCTGCTCTGAACCTCCAACTCATTCAGAGCGAACGCGTCTTTCTCGATCCTGCGGGACTGCCGAACCGTCCATGGTTTCAGAATATGATGTATGCCCCAGGTTTCTACACCGGCTATGGGGTCAAGACCCTGCCGGCGGCTCGCGAGACGATCGAACAGAAGCAATGGAAGGACGCGGATGCTCAGATTGCGCGGACCGCAGCGGCGGTGGAGCGGGAGGCAGCGTTGCTAAAAGACGCGACTGGAACACTGAATGGGAGGTAGTTCCGCGAAGATAGTTCGGAGTGTACCTCTCGTGCCATAAGCCTTGCACTGATTTTCGCTGGCTGTTCATACTTGTAGGCCGATGGAGTGCGGTAAGCTTTTAGACCTCATATGACTGCAACCAAGAGAGCTACGGCAAGATCGGCTGCTGCGAAGAAGACCCCGGCAAAGGCCGTTGAGAATCTGTTCTTCAGCCGCGATGAATCGTGGATGCGCTTCAACCAGCGTGTGCTGGAAGAGGCGCAGGATGAGTCGAACCCATTGCTGGAGCGGGTGAAGTTTCTCGCCATTACTGCGAGCAACCTGGATGAGTTCGTGGAGATTCGCGTCGCGGGTTTCCTGCAACGGATCGAGGATGGTTACAATCTCGCCCAACCGCCCGATGAAGGCGGTCTGACACCTCAGGAACGGCTGGATGGATTGGCGGAGCGGATTCATCGCTTCGTCAAAGAGCAGTATCAGTGCCTGAACGAGCAGTTGCTGCCCGCGCTTCAGGCGCAGAGGATACGCATATTGAGGTGGAGTGAGCTGAGCGACAAGGCGCGGGCGCAGGCGCTTGAGTTCTATAACTCCGAGGTCGATCCGCTGCTGACGCCCGTGACGATCGATCCGTCACATCCCTTTCCGCGTGTACTGAATAAAGCGCTTTGCCTCGGGCTCCTGTTACGGAGCAAACGCCGTGGAGTGAAGGCGGCAACTTCTCTTGGCGTGGTGACGGTGCCTCGCGCCCTGCCGCGGCTGGTCCCGCTGCTGTGCTCGGATGGTTATTGCGACTTCATTCTGCTTCATGAACTGGTCGAGTCACAGGTAGAGCGGATGTACCGCGGCTACGAGGTGTTGTCGCGTTCGGCGTTCCGGGTAACGCGCAACAGCAATCTTTACATGCAGGAGGAGGAGTCGCGCTCCGTGCTGGAAAGTGTGCGCGCGGAGTTGCATAACCGTCGTAAGGGCGACGCCGTCCGCATGGAAATCGAGAGCTCCGCCACCGAAGAGATGATCGAACGCCTGCGGACCAACTTCGAGCTTGACCCCTCGCAGGTCTTCCGCACGGATGGGCCAGTGAACCTGTCGCGCCTGATGAACCTCTACTCGGAGGTGAAGGAGCCCAGACTGAAATATCCGGCGTTCGTCGCCAAGGACTTCAAACTGAGCGCGAAGTCGACCGACATCTTCGACGAACTGCGCAAGCGCGACGTGATGCTGCATCATCCATTCGACTCCTACAACACGGTGGAGCAGTTTATCGAGGCTGGAGCGCAGGATCCCAGCGTGATCTCGATGAAGCAGACGTTGTATCGCACCAGTAAGGATTCGCCGATCTTCACTGCTTTGACTGAGGCGGGGCAGAACAAGGAGGTCACCGTCGTCGTCGAGTTGATGGCGAGATTCGACGAGGACTCGAACATTCGCTGGGCGCGCGAGCTCGAAGACGCCGGGGTCGGTGTCTTCCACGGCATCTTCGGTCTGAAGACGCATTGCAAACTGGCGTTGCTGGTGCGGCGCGATCCCGATGGCGTGGTGCGGCGGTACGCACACCTGGGAACAGGTAACTACAACCCGGTCACGGCACGGTTCTATACAGACATCAGCCTGCTCACGTCGAAGCCGGATATCACGAGCGCGGTGCAGAAGGTCTTCAACTACCTGACGGCGGAGACGGAGTCGGACTCGTACGCTCCACTGATGGTGGCGCCGCTGACGCTGGCCGATCGGCTGGTCGCGCTGATCGAGCGCGAAGCAGCCCATGCAAAGGCGGGAAGGCCAGCGGTGATTGTGGCGAAGATGAATGGGCTGATCGACCGCCGCACTGTGGAGGCACTCTACGCGGCGTCGCAGGCAGGCGTCGAGATTGATCTGATCGTTCGCGGAATGTGTTCCCTGCGACCCGGAGTGAAGGGCTGGAGCGAGCGGATTCGCGTGAGAAGCATCGTAGGGCGATTTCTCGAACACAGCCGGATCTTCTGCTTTGCCAACGGCGGCAAGGAGGAGATGTACTGCGGAAGCGCAGACTGGATGCCACGCAATCTTGTCGAGCGGTGCGAGGTACTGTTTCCCGTGACCCAGCCTGATCTCCACAAGCGTCTGCGCGAAGAGATATTGGCTGCGTACCTGGCGGACAACACCAAGGCAAGACTTTTGCAGCCGGACGGAGAGTATGTAAGGGCTCCGCGGGTAGGTGCGCCCTTCAGCGTGCAGGATTACATGATGCGGTTGGCAGAGGGCGCGGAGGAGAAGGTGCCTGAACCGGCGAAGCACTAGCCATCTACTGGATGGTGAGATTCACGGTCGCCGTCTGGATCGTCGAACCGCCGGCCGCAGTCACCGTGACGGCGTAGGATCCTGCGGACAGGGAGCCTGGACTGGGAAAGTTGGGGTCAACTGCGCCGCTGCCACAACCACTGAGCAGACCCACTGTGGAGAGCGCGAGAAGCAGGACGAGGACGCTCCAGCGGCGAGTACGGCGTGGCAAAAAGAAGAACAGAAGGCCAGCAACGGCAACCGCGATCTGCGGCGAGAGGTCGTGGGCCGGTCGAGTGCCGGGAATGCTTGCGAATCGCGCGGTCTCCAGCGGCGATCCAGACGGCGAAATAGTGAGCACGGTCGTCTGGGAGGCCGTTCCGTTTGCGACAACGGACGACGGGCTGAAGACACACAGCGTACCGGAGGGCAGACCGCCGGTGCAGGTGAAGGTGATGGCCGAGTTGAAGCCTCCGGATGGGGTCACGCTAAGGGTGACCGGATTGGAGCTCTTACCCAGAACAGCCGTGGTGGAGGTTGTGGAAGGCGTAAGAGCGAACGAGCCGGCTGAGTTGACGATGGTCATGGAGACCTCGGCAGAGCTGCTGGCCTGATGGCTGGAGTCGCCCGAGTAGAAGACCCGAACGACGTGTGAGCCGGCCTGGAGCGTGTTCGTAAGAAGAGAGAGATTGGTGTTCGCGCCGGTCAGCGCAACCGGAGAGCCGTAGAGATTGCCATCGAGGATCAGCTGTGCCGTACCTGTCGGGATTGGAACAGCCGGCGAGATGGCAGTTGAGACAGTGACGGCGGTTCCCTGCACCGCGGTCGACGGCGTGACGGTGACCGTGGTCGTGCTTGGAAGCCCGGCGGTACCGACAGCGAAGGAGACAGGCGCTGAGGCGGAGGACTGGTAGTTGGTGTCTCCGGAGTAGACCGCGGTGATGATATGGGTGCCGGATGCGATCGTGAGATTAACGTTGCTGACGCTGGCGGAACCGGCGACCATGAGCGCCGAAGAGCCTGCAGGCTTGCCGTCACTAAGGAAGGTGATGGTGCCAGTGGGCAGTGGGCTGTGAGGCGAGACGGTTGCCGTAAAGGTGAACGCGCCGCCCTCGTTGACTGAGGCAGCAGAGAGGCTGAGGGCCGTCGTGCTGGCGGTCTGGGTTGCTCCGGTAACTGTCACCGTCGTGACGGCTGAGGTCGACGGTGAGTAGTTCGCGTCGCCCGCGTAGCTGACCGTAATTGCGTTGCTGCCGATCGGCAGTTGGCTCGCCGGAAGCGTGAAGGCGACCGCGCCGGAGTCGGTTGCGTATATCGGATAAGCCTGCTGATTGAGGGTTACTGCTCCCAGCACAATTCCGCCAGAGCTGAACGTGACTGTGCCGCTCGGAGCCGAAGCGCCGAAGCCCTGCTGTCCGCCGCTGCCGAAACCCTGAGCGACGACCTGCGCGGTGAGCGTCAGCGTCCCCGCCGCGGAGAGAACCGGCTCGCTGACCTGGAGCACGCTGTTGGTCTGGGCTTTGGTGATGTTAATCGTGAAGGACGAAGAGTTGCTTGGGTTGAAGCTCGCGTCGCCCGCATAAGCAGCGGTGATCACGTGAGTGCCCGGACTAAGGGCGCGGGTCTGGTCTTCGGTGTTCGAGGTTGAGTTGAGCCGGAAGATTCCACCGTCAAGAGGAGCTCCGGAGTCGGTAAGAGTAACGTTGCCGGTGGCGTCTCCCTGTCCCGATGCACCGGCGACGACTGCGCGAACCAGAACGTAACCGCCGTAAGCCAGCGACCCGCCATTGTTGAGGACGGTCGTGACTCCCAAGGATGGATTGTAGAGCAGAGCTCCAAGCGTCGTGACGCTCGCCTCAGGGCTGACGGTCAGGGTAACGGAGTTCGAGTCGCTGGCGGCGTAGGTCCCGTCGCCTCCATAGTGAGCCTGAACGGAGTAGGCCCCGCCGGGAAAGTTGCCGAGCGACGCGGTGTAGCTTCCATTCTGCAGCGTCCCATTCTGGACCGATCCGTTAGCCGCAAGCGCGTTGATGGAGACGCTCCCCGTTGGCGTTCCGCTCGTCGCGCTTACCTTCACGGTCGCTGACACCTGACTGCCGTGCGTAATCGTGGCCGGAGCGAGCGAAAGCGTAGTCGCGCTGGCGACGAAGTTCGCGTTCGACCAGTTGTTGACAAGGTTCGCCGCATTGACGCTGCCCAGGCCGCTGGCGAGATCGTAGCCCGCGGTGCTCGCATAGCCGGAGAGGACGCCATAGCGATCTCCCGAGTTCGTGACGTTGCAGTTGGCAGAGCCCTTGAGGCAGGGCATGGCGATCGTATCGGTAGTGAGATCGTTGAAGACGCATCCCGCGCCTGGTGTTCCGCTGATCGAACTGCATGCCGTGCCTGCCTTGTTCTGCTGGCTCGCGAGATTGTACAGAACGTAGTTGGCGTTGCCCTGGCGGCTGCCCGTCTTCTGATTCACGAGCGAAAGAATACCGGCGAGAGCGGGCGTAGCGACCGAAGTGCCGCCGTAGCCCGCGAAGTCGTACGCAGGAGCGTTGACGCTGCAAGGCTGACCGTCGGTGTCGGCACTCTGTTGGCAAACGATGTAAAAAGCGCCGAAGAAGCCTGCGCTGGCAAACAACGAGACATCGGGGACGTCGCGAACGCTGTCCGCCGGAACACCTGTACCGGTCTGCCAGGAGGGCTTCGCGTAGCCTCCGTGGCAACTGGAAGACGAGCTGCCGTTGGACTGGATGCAGGAACTTGGCCCTCCCCCCGCACCGACGATAGAAAGTAGGCCAAAGCTGGCCGCGTTGCTGCTGTTGCACACCTGTTCAGGCGTCTGGCCGGAAAAACTGCCGGAGGTACCGAAGACGGAGTTAGCGCAGCTCTGATTCCACGGCGTCTCCGGAATATACCCTTTAGCCGAAGCCTCGGTCGTGGAGTTGTTCGTCGCATTCCAGAACGCCGTGCCTCCGTTGGGCATGTAGAAGTCCGTACCGCCCACGGAGATGTTGTAGGGCGTGCTGCCCAAGCCGTTGACGGCGAGGCCGTCGCTTGCACCCTGGTCGCCGGCGGCGTCGCAGCCGGCAGAACCCGAGTCGCCCGACGCGACAAGCACCGTGATCCCCTGCGCCGCAGCCTGTTGCCACAGCGCTTTGTAGAAAGCGTTGCCGGTGGTGCCGAGAAACAGCTCGCACTGCCCGTAGCTGTAGCTCATCACCGGAGCGAGGTTGTTGTCGACGATGTAAATGGCCGAGAGATCGGTCCCCTGCGTCACCTCGGTGCTCTGCGAGACGACGTAGTCGATAGTCGCGCCCCTGGCCACAGCCCCTGACCATTGCGTATCGATGTCGGCCTCGCCCTCATCTCCCGTGACGCCAGGATTAGGGCCGTTGTAGATGATGTTCAGATACTGCGTGCCGGTTGGCGTAGCGGTGTTGCCGAGCGGGAGGTTGAACAGCTTGCGGAAGTTGACGAAGTCGGCAGGATTGATATCGGTCTGCCCCACGATGGCGATCGTCTGCCCGGTGCCGTCGATGGGGGTGGAGGCGTTCCATAGCGGAAGAACGTTGTAGATCGTGGCAAAGTCGTAAGGAGTGACACCGTAGGTGGTCGAGCCGCCCTCGTTGATCGTGAAGTCAGGCTGGACCTGCTCAGTTTGCGCCGATAACCGGCTGGTGTGGTGGGTGGCAACCTCATGACGGAAGTTGCCGGCCTTGTGGTTTGCAGCCCGTCGGGGGAAGTTATTAAGCGAGGCGATGCCCGCAATCACTGGCGACAGCGCAGTCGGAATGGAAGGGTCGGAGGCGTTCGCAAAGTGCTGTTCTCCCCCCACGGCGTAGCGGTGCATCGTCGTGCGGAACGCGCTCCGGACCAGCCCTGCGGTTCCGTCGAACTCGACGAAGGTGCGCGCGGCGTTGACCTGGATACCGCTGAAGCCGTGGCTGGAGAGCCATGCCGTGACAGCTGAGAGATCGCGGTCGGTAGGGCCATACGCCGCGCCGAAGGTCTCCGATGTCAGCCACTGGTGATAGCTGGACGAGGCCTTGTCCTGCTGCTGGTCGATGAGCTCTCGCAGCGCAGACTCCTGCTCTGCGCTCCGCTGAAGAACCAGAACCATGCGGTGCATCGGAGCGGTATCGGCCAGAGCACCCTGGTCGAACTCCGGGCGGGCGAGCGGATGCGTGTTGCCCCGCAGGGTGGTCACGTTGGAATCGTCGACCGCCTGAAGAACCCGAGACCGCGGCGAAGGGGCCGACGGCTGCGAAACCGCCGTGACGGAGGTGGCGAGGAGGAAAAGAGCGGTCGTCGGCACAGCGAGCTGGAAAGCTCTAGAGATCCAAGGCATTCGATCATTCCTGCTGCCGAGAGGGGAGGCTCAGACATTCTTAGCAGGCAAATTGAAACAAGTTGATATGCAGCTTATCTGCCAAACAAAAATCTTTTCACTTCAATCAGTTACCCGTCGAGAAAACGACCAATGTGCAACAATTTGCATACTGATTGACCCTGATTCTTTCCTGTTTATCGGCAGCAGTCAAGGTAACTTAGGTAAGCAGATACGAGGTACCTTGGAAAGTCGTCCTGAAAAGGAAAAGGCCGCGCCAAAATGGCGCGGCCTCGATCGCTCCCCACTAATTATGGGACGGTTACAGTAACCTGAGTGCTGTGAACCAGACTCCCGGAGACAGCCGTGATGGTGAAGGTATAGGTGCCTGCAGTAGCGTCCGCCGTGGTTGTGCCGCCGCCGCCACCACCACCCCCACCTGTGGTGCTGGTGTTGCTCGCGCCACAGCCGACCGCAGTGATAGCACCCAGTGAGATCAGAACGGCGAGCAGAGCCCCCCAGCGGCGACGGCGCGGAAGCATCAGCAAAAGCACACAGGCAAGCGTCGCCCCGGAGCCAGCCGCATACCACGGAGCCTTGCCCAACGGTCGTTGAGAATGCGGGACCAGACCCGGCCGGCTGAGTTGCGCCGTGGTCTGAAAGGCCTGGACGACAAGCGATGTCGTCACAGCGCCGGTGGTGACATTGACCGACGCCGGAGTGAAGGTTGTGGTTGCAGTCATCCCGTCGTTATTGGTTGCAGTGAGATTGACCGTACCGGTAAATCCGTTTGCCGGAGTAATGGTAAAAGTGATGCCTGTCGCGGTCGCCCCCGGCAGCACGGTCACCGCGGTCGCCGTTCCGGTGCATGGCGTGAGGCCAAAGTCCTTGCCGGAGACAATATCAACCGAGGCATACGGCCCGTTCGGATAGAACGACGTATTGGTTGCAGGTCCAAGCAGCGTGCCCTTCGAGCCGGCATAGTTGCCATCGCCCGAGTAAACCGCGCTGATGACGTGCCCACCGGAGGACAGCGTCGACGTGTTGAGGGTATACGTTGTGGCTGGTAATGTAATCACCGCGCCGGAAACAGCTACATTATCGACAAAGATCTGCACCGAACCCGTCGGCGTCGTGCCTGCGATGGAACCGGTCACGCCTATGGTGAGCGCGAGCGTACCCGAGGAAACGGCGCAGATCGCGCTGCTGGTGGTCAGCGAAGTGGTGGTGATTCCGGCCCCAATTGCGCTGCCGCCGCCGACCGGAGTCACCGAACTCCAGCCGTTCACCAACTGGCCAATGTCGAAGCTGCCGATTCCCGTGGCCTGATCGTAGCCCGTCCCCGCGTTGAAGCCGATGGAGCCGCCATTGGGGCAGTTCAACGTTCCCTGCGAGCACGGCACGGAGTTGTTTCCCGTTGTAATGTCATGAAACACGCTGGTGTAGGTCGGCCCATTCAGGAAGCCGTAAAGCACCGGTCCAACGTTGCCAATGCCCGCGCCGGGAGCGCCGCCGAGCTTCTGTTCCACCAGCGCAAGAATGCCGGCAAAACTCGGCGCGACAAACGAGGTGCCGCCGAAGATATTCGTCGTGCCGGTACTGGTCAGGAACCCATTCGTGCAGGGCTCCGATCCCGTGCCATCCTCCTCGGTGCATACGAGATAGCCGTCATGCATGGCTGCTGCGTTCAGCGAGATGTCAGGAGCATCGCGCGAGCCATCATTCGGAACATTTAATCCCGTCTGCCACGAAGGCTTGGAAAAGAAAGCGCTGGCGCCACCGCCGCCCGCACCGCCCGTCGTAAGGCCGCCAGAAGCATTCGTCTCGTTCCATGGCTGCTCAGGAATATAAGAGAGCGCCGAACCGCCGTTCGTTCCGTTCGTACTGCTCCAATAGGTGGCTGGCGTATTCACATCACCGCTGAACATCGTGCCGCCCGCCGAAGTGGCATACGGAGAGCTGGCAGGAAAATCTACGCTGAGCCCCTCCGAGGCGAGACCCACCGTATCGCAGTCGGTAGCGCCATCATCGCCGGCGGCTGCCATTACGGTCTGTCCCTGGGAATTGGCCTGCGCCAGCAACAGATTGTCGCTCGCCAACGTCGCCGTACCCCACGCACTCTCGCACAGACCATAGCTGATGGTGACGATCGGAGCGACCTTGTTGTCGATCGCGTAGGTCAGCGAGTCGAAGACATCCGTGCTGAAGACATAAAGGATGGTGGCTCCCTGTGCCGCCGTGCCCGACCACTCCACATCGATCTGGGCCTCGTCGATATCGGGTGCACTGAGACCGGGATCGGTGCTGGTAGGGATAAGCATTTGCGTGGGAACGTTCGCAGGCAGACCCGCGGCGGTGCGAAACTGCGCGATCTGCTGCGGAATAATATCGGTCTGCCCCATCACGGCAACGGTGATGCCTTTGCCCGTGATCCCCGCGGCCGTCAGCGGCGTAACATCATAGATCGTGTACCAGTCCGCCGGTGAGAGGAAGTGACTGGTTACCCCGGCGGTTGTCTGCGTATAGAGCGGCTGAGTTGAATCAATCGGGACAGCCCGCGCCCGCGAGTGGGGCTTCAGCTTGAAGTCGTCCAGGCCGGTAACCGTGCTAACCACGCCAGCAATCCCGCTTGGCAGCATAGGATCGGTCAAATTGGTGATGTGCTGCTCGCCGTTGAACGACACGTTATGAATCGACGTGCCGAAGGCCTGCTGCACCTGCCCGACCGTGCCGTTGAACGTAATAAAGGTGGAACTGTGCGCCACGCTGGTAATCGTTAATCCCTGGCTGGTCAGCCACGACGAGACCGTCGCCAGATCCCCGCTGCTGAGGCCGAAGCGCGCTCCGAACTGTGCCGGCGTCAGCCACTGGTGATAGCTGGGCGAGCTGGGATTGAGCTGAGCCGCAAGCAGCTGATTGAGATCAGCCTGCTGCGCAGCCGTCATGCTGAATCGTAGCGACATCGACTCAAGTTTGCGGTCGGCCGGCGCAGCACCGAGGTCCACCGACCGTTTCGCGCGGCCGCTGATCGTGCCCGGCAACGCCACTCGGCTGTTGTTGCTGACGGCGCCCGCGATGCGGTTCTGCCCCGCTGCCCGCGCGATTGGAGTGATTGTCGTGAAGAGGATGGCGGCGGAAAGAAGGAGAGACGACAAGGAGCGGCTGCGCATGGATAGTTTTACCTTACTGCCTGAAAGTACCTGCTGTTAATCGCGGACGTCACTGAGTCCACAGGCGTGGCTGTTACAAATGTCAGAAATCAAAGACACCGGGACATCACATGCTTAGACAGACGATGAGTAGAAATGTTGCGCCTACACATGTAAAGAGATTGTTTGATGATTTCGAACGGCTCCTTTTGGGAAACAAGCAGCGCCTTCGACACCAGGAGCGGAAATCCAACACGGAAATAAAGGCGTTACGGGTACCTCCGCAGTTCGTCTCAAGCTAATCTAATCTCAGGCTAGATGCTATACTTTCCCGCCTGAAGAACGTGCCGCGCCACCTGACGCCGCAGACCGATCGTATCGGCAGAGTCATGCTTGGCAAGCCGCCGCAGAATCGTAAGCTGCGTCCTCAACATATCCCCCTCCGCCACAGCCGCAATCACCTTGCGCGCTGCAAGCTCAATCATGGACATCGCCTTATCCGCATAGATACGCGCCATCGCGACCGCAATCGCCGCAGCCTCGCCGCCCTGCGCCGCCAGAATCTTCTCAGCGCGCAGAATCGCCGACTCCATCGCAAAGACCTCGATAATCATATCGGAGATCGCGCCCATCACCTCCTGCTCATCTGCAATCTGTTGCATATACTTCTGCGTGGCAGCCCCGGCGACAAACAGCGTCAGCTTCTTCGCATTGGCTAGCAGATTCAACTCGTCAGCCAGCGGTCCTTCGCGCTCGATCTTCTCGCCTGGCCCGGACATCACCTCATCCATCAGCTTCTTGATCGCCGGCATCAGCGCCAGCTTGCCGCTCATCGCCGACTTCATCAGCCATCCCGTAATAATCAGCCGATTAATTTCATTCGTTCCCTCGAAGATGCGGTTGATGCGTGCATCGCGATACGCCCGCTCCGCCGGATACTCCTCCACATAGCCGTAACCCGCAAAGATCTGCAACACCTCGTCCACCACCACGTCGAGCATCTCGCTCGCCCACACCTTCACGATCGAACACTCCACCGCATACGACTCAATGCGCTTCTGAATCTCCTTCGTATCGTTCTTGTCCACGCCAGCCAGAGCCCGATCAATCATCCCAACCGTCCGATAGCACACCGCCCCTCCGACAAAAACTCCCACAGCGCAGTTCGCAATCTTCTCCTGGATCAGCCCAAACTCCGAGATCGACTTGCCGAACGCCTTGCGATCCATCGCATAACGAACCCCGTTATTCAACGCCATCCTTGCCCCGCCAATCGCCGCATTCCCCAGCTTGTACCGGCCCACATTCAAAATGTTGAACGCAATATGATGCCCCTTGCCCACCTCGCCCAGCAGATTCCCCGACGGAATCACACAATCCGTCAGAATCAGCGGACAAGTCGAGCTGCCGCGAATCCCAAGCTTATGCTCCTCCTTGCCCTGCGTAAATCCAGGCGTGCCGCGCTCAATCAGAAACGCCGTCAGCTTCTCCTTGCCCGCGTCAGAACCAGAATTTGGCCCCTCCGGAATCGCACACTTCGCAAACACAGTAAACAGATCCGCAAACCCGGCGTTCGTAATCCACATCTTCTCGCCGTTCAGCGTGTACGTCTTGCCATCCGCCGAGAGCACAGCCTTCGTCTTCGCATTCACTGCATCCGATCCGCTAGTCGACTCCGACAGCGCATACGCCGAGACGATCTCACCCGAAGCAATCTTCGGCAGATACTTCTTCTTCTGTTCCGGCGTGCCGTACCAAACCAGTGGCAGTGTCCCGATGCCCACATGCGCGGAAAAACTCACCGAAAAACTTGCCTGCTTCGAGATGTTCTCCGCCACAATTGCAGAGGTCACCTTATCCATCTCGAGCCCGCCATACTCCTCGGGAATATCAATGGCCGTCAACCCAAGCTCCGCCGCCTCTTTCAACAGCCGCTTTGTCACAGCAAAATCCTTCGCCTCAATCTGCGCTGAAGCAGGAACAATCTCATTCAAAGCAAAGTTCGCCGTAGTCTCGGCAATCTGTTTCTGTTCCTCGGTAAAGTCCTCAGGAAAGAAACAATCCGCAGGCGTCGGATCGGTAATAAGAAAACTTCCACCAGGAATGATCTTCTGGTCGGTCGGGGTAGGCGTAGTCATTGTTGCCATAGCGTTACTCCTCGTCAAAAAGACGAATTTCTTTAAATGTTGATCCCGATTGTTGATGACGTGGCAAGCCGCAGGAACGGCACTGATCTCTTACTCCAAATCCGCTGCCGCATTGGGGACAATTTACTCCATAAAAAAGTAGGTAGAAAGAATATCCCGCGATTGCAATTGCCCATACCAAGGTAAAACCGACTGACCAAATCCAAAATCGATTGGTGGAATCAGGAAAAACCCTCAACACGATAAAGAGACAGATTGCAAATGGAGCGAGAGCAATCAACTTGTAATAGCGAACAACTTGCTGTTGCCAAGCTGATCTTCTAGCAAGCTCAGGACAATCATCGAGGCAGCTAATCTCATTCGTATTTTGAGTAGATGAGGACATATATAACTTCAAATCATTTCCTGTCTCAGTTCAAGCTCTCGAAAATTCCCGCAGCCCCCATCCCTCCACCGACACACATCGTCACCATGCCATACTTCGCCTTCCGCCGAGCCATCTCCCGCAGAATTGTCGCCGTCAGCTTCGCTCCTGTGCACCCCAGCGGATGCCCCAGAGCAATCGCCCCTCCGTTCACATTCAGCTTCGCCGGATCAATCCCCAGCACCTTCACCACTGCCAGCGACTGCGCCGCAAAGGCCTCGTTCAACTCAATCACATCAATCTGATCGAGCGACAACCCCGCCAGCTTCAGCACCTTCGGAATCGCATAAATCGGCCCGATCCCCATCTCCTCCGGATCGCACCCCGCATAAGCAAACGCGATAAACCGGGCCATCGGCTTAATCCCCAACTGCGCGGCACGCTCAGACGACATCACCACAGCTGCAGCCGCCCCATCCGAAGTCTGCGACGAGTTCCCCGCTGTCACAGTCCCACTGGCATGAAACACCGGCTTCAACTTCGCCAGCGCCTCCAGCGAAGTATCCGCACGCGGCCCCTCATCCTGCTTGAACGTCGACTCAACCGGCTTAGCCTTGCCCTTCCCATTCGGCGTCGTATTTGCCACTGTAACAGGCACAATCTCATCGTCAAACTTTCCAGCCGCAATCGCCGCCAGCGCCTTCTGATGGCTCCCCAGCGAAAACTGATCCATCTCCTCCCGCGAGATCCCGTAGTGCTTCGCCACCCGCTCCGCTGTCAGCCCCATCGACATGTACGACCCCGGATAGTTATCCACCAGCCACGGATTCACTGAGATCTTGTTCCCACCGAACGGCACATACGACATGCTCTCCGTCCCGCCTGCAACAATCACATCCGCCGACCCGCCGCGAATCCTGTCCGCCGCCAGCGCAATCGACTGCAACCCCGAAGCGCAATACCGATTGATCGTCATCGCCGAAGTCGTAATCGGCAAACCCGCGCGAAAACTCGCCACCCGCGCCACATTCATTCCCTGCTCCGCCTCAGGCATCGCGCAGCCGAGAATCACATCCTCAATCTCCGACTTATCCAGCTGCGGCACGCGATCCAACGCCCCCTTGATAGCGAACGCCGCAAGATCATCCGGCCGCGTCGTGCGCAGCGTCCCCCGCGGAGCCTTCCCAACAGCCGTCCGAACCGCCGATGCAATAATGACTTCCTTCATACCCAACTCCTGTTCCTAATTCCTCAGCGGCTTACCCGTCTTCAACGTAAACGCAATCCGCTCCTGCGTCTTCTTTTCTCCGCACAAGCTCAAAAACGCCTCACGCTCCAGGTCCAGCAAATACTGCTCACTCACCGGCGTTCCGGGATTGACCTTGCCACCGCACAACGCATACGCAACCCAGTTCGCCACCTTCACATCATGGTCCGAGATGTACTGCCCCTCCCGCATCGTCCACACCGCAAGCTTCAGCGTAGCCAGCACACTCTCACCCGGAGCAGGAATATCCATCCGCGGAGCCGGCGCGTTATAACCTGCATCAGCCAGCCCACGAGCCTTTACCTTCGCATCCGTCAGCAACCGCTCGCGGTTCATGGTCACATTGTCCGAAGGCCGCATAAAACCCAACCCCCGAGCCTCCGCAGCACTCGTCGAAACCTTCGCCATCGCAATCGTCTCGAAGTTCTTCTTCAGCGCCTCAAAGATCTCCACACCCTCACCGCGAGCATCCGGCCGAATACTCGAACCCGCCTCAACGCTGCGAATCGTCATCTCCTTGCATCCGCCGCCGCCGGGAATCAATCCCACTCCAGCCTCGACCAGTCCCATATACAACTCCGCATGAGGCTGCCGCGCCGCCGCATGCAACGAGATCTCCACGCCTCCACCCAGGCACATCCCATAAGGCGCAACCACCACCGGCCTCGGACAGAACTTGATCGCCTGCGTCATATTCTGGAACGCCTTCACAGCCATCTCGACCTCATCCCAGTCCTCTTCCTGCACAGCGAGCAGCAACTGCATCAAATTCGCGCCGACAGAAAAGTTCACCGAATCCCCAGTAATCACAAACGCCTCGAAGTTCCCGACAATCTCGCTCGAAGGCTTCAGCGTCTGCGTAATCAGGCTGACGATATCTCCGCCCAGCGCATTCATCTTCGAGTGCAGTTCAATCGCCGCCACTCCATCGCCCAAATCGACCACCGAGGCCCCGGGATTCTTCTTCACCACACCCTTGGCCTTCTTGATCACGGCCAGCGAAGTCACCCCGTCGGCAGTCACAACAGGCCGATAAGCCTCCGAAACCGGATCGAAGAAGAGCCTGCCCGACGCAACCGAAGCATCATCCTTATACCAAGCCGGATTCGCGTCGCCGTGCTTCTCCGCATAAGCCAGCAGCCTCTCCACATTGGCCGAAACAGGCGCTCCTGCAGCGCGCATCTTCTCCGTCGTCGCCCGCACACCCGCAGCGTCGAACATCTCAAACGGCCCAAGCTTCCAGTTGTATCCAGCCTTCATCGCCTGATCGATCTCAACCAGATTGTCGGCAATCTCAGGCACGCGATTTGCGCTGTAAGTAAAAAGTTCCGTCAAAAACGGCCAGTAGAACGCCGCAGCTTTATCCTTCTCGGCATCGCCATGCAGCAACTGAGCGATGCGAGCATGCGTCGACTCCACGTTCTTCGCCATCTCGATCGCAGGAATCTTCGGCCGCATGCTTGGCTTATAGTCCAGCGTCTGCCAATCGAGAACATGCCGCAGATCGCGCCCCTCCGCGTCCTTGCCCTCCTTCTTGTAGAACCCCTGTTTCGCCTTGTCGCCCAGCCACTTCCGGTCGATCATCGTCCCGATAAACGGTGCAAGCCCAATATCGGCGCGCTCATCCTTAATCCGTTCCGCCTGTGCCGAAAAGTTCTTCGCCACAAACGCCATCACATCCACGCCCACCAGATCGCCCAGCCGAAACGTCCCCGTCTTTGGCCAGCCCAGCGCAGCCCCGGTCAGCGTATCGACCTCTTCGATGGTGAGCCCCTGCTTCTGCATCAGATGGATCGCATTGCCCATCGAAAACGTCCCAATGCGGTTCGCAATAAAGTTCGGCGTATCGTGCGCATGAACGATCGCCTTACCCAGCCGCACATCGCAGAAGTGCTCCACCGCAGCCATATCCGCAGGATCGGAGTCCGGCGTCGCAATCACCTCAAGCAGCCGCATATACCGCGGCGGATTAAAAAAGTGCGTGCCGAACCAGTGCCGCCGCAACTCCATCGGCATCCCGTCCACAATCTCGTGGATCGGCAGGCCGCTCGTATTGCTGGTAACGATCGAATCCACACGCCGATGCTGTTGCACCTTATTCAGCAGCGCCCGTTTGATCTCCATGTTCTCCGCAACAACCTCGATGATCCAGTCGCAATCGGCGATCAAAGCAAGATCGTCATCAAAGTTCCCAATCGTGATCAGCCGCGCACTATCCGCCGAATAAAAAGCCGCAGGCTTCGACTTCTTCAGGCCGTCGAGCGCCGCCAGCACAATCCGGTTGCGCTCCTGCTTCGGCGCGTTCGCTTCCGTACCCTCAGGAACGATGTCCAGCAGCACCACCGGCAACCCGGCGTTGGTCATGTGCGCCGCAATCCGCGACCCCATCGTACCGGCGCCCAGAACGGCCACCTTATTGATCTGCCTGTGTTTGGACGACGTTGCGAGGGTGTTACTCGGGGTCATTATGCAGGCTCCGGAGACGATTGACACGAACGATGCAAAGCATACTGAATGACCATTCAGTCCGTCAAGTCAACGTTCGATCAATCTTTCAAACTCCTCATTCTACAGCCGAAATCCAACGCAAGCTACCAAGTGCGTACCATTGGCCAAGCGAAGTTTGAACGAACAAGTTTGAATGACAAAAAGCGGTGACCCGAGAATGGCCGCAACCACGCGACGCGAATTCTTTACGCTTGCCGTTGGAACCGTAGGGTGTTTTACCTTGAAATCCCCCCTGGCCGAAGCTGTCCCGAACCCCTTCGACCTCGTCGCCGCGACCGATCGCAAAAACGAATCCTAGCCGCCGCGAACAAGTACCTCGCAGAACAACCCATCACGGTCACGACATCACACAGCAGAACGACTACATCGCCCTTTGGAAGACGCTGAATCCCGACCCGCCGTCCCCGAGGTCATCCGCAACTTCCCCATCCGTCAGCCGCTGCTATGGACGGAAAAACCCGCCACCAGAAGGAACCATTAGTGCTTCGATTCCGCCAGTCGGTGCATCTCCGAACCCGCCAGCAGGAAACCGCCGACCCCATAAACATAGCTCGCCGAAGGCTTGAACTTACCCGGCTGACCGTCGATCGGCTGAATCGAACCGAGTCGCCCATCCGCATACATGTGGCCAAGCATTCCCTTCCACGACTTTTCAACCACCGGCAGATAGGTCTTACGGTCCAGAATCTTTTCGTTGATCCCATATGCAATTCCAAACGTAAAGAACGCCGACCCCGAAACCTCCGGCAGATCATAAGCATCAGGATCAAGCAATCCCGAGCGCCACAAACCATCCGCACTTTGAATCGCCGCAATCTCCGCCGCCATCTCCTTGAACTGCGCAATGTACTTCGGCCGCGAGGGATAGTCCTTCGGCAGAATCTGCAGCACGTTCACCAACGCACCCATCACCCAGCCATTGCCGCGCGACCAGAAGATCGGCTTTCCGTTCGCCTGTTTCTGCGTGAAGTATCGGCTATCGCGAAAATAAAGATGGTTGTCCTGGTTGTACAGGCTCGCCGAGGTAAGCCACCACTCATGATCCATATAGTCAAGATACTTCTTGTCATTCGTAATCTCATACATGCGCAACAGCACCGGCGGCGACATAAACAACGCATCGCACCACCACCACAGCAGCTTGTCCGGATCATCCTGCCGAGCAACGAGCCGGTCCATAATCGCTTTGGTATCCGCCAAGCGTACCGGCTGCCGGTCATCGAGATATAGATCAAGATAAGCCTGCCCGAAGGCCTGATCATCCGCATGCGGAAAGCGATCGTTGAGCAGCATCCAGTTAGAGCGCTCCGCAAAATGCAACACCGCGTCGTGATACTTCGCATCGCCGGTCGTCTTTGAAGCCGCCAGCAGACCATCGTAGAGTGCAGCGAACGTCCACTGTTTGTTAAAATTCGGCTCCGCTACCGCTACCTGCCAGTCGGCAACCTTCTTCATGGCCGCATCGATGGCCTTCGGCTTCAACTCGGGCGAAAGCCCAGTCGCCAGCGGCCCTGGATCATCCGGTGCATCGCCCACATGCGCCCGCTCAACCGAAGCAGGCGTAGAAACCGGCGCAGTCTGGGCAAACAAGTTGAAAGCCGCAGCAGAAAGAAAGGCAATCAAAATGACACATTTACCCGAACCCGTGTTGCGACAAATCGCTATCATCTTCTTTTCCTAAGTTTCCAAATCTTCGGTCTTTCAATTTCAGACAAGACTTCCGTTCATCACCAGAGCAACCGCGCTCCGCAAACGTGCAGTATTCCCCTCAAAGGAAGGCCGCAGCCGTGGCTCCTTCGAGAGCGCATTCAGCTTCAGCTCGGCCTCGACGATTGGCCCGAACATATACCACGCCGACGTAATATCGCCGACGATCACGATCTCGCTCGGCGCCAGCGCAGACGCGATCATCCGCAGTCCCCGGCCCAGCGACCCCGACATCTTCTCCAGAGCCTTCACGGCGTTCTTATCATCGCCCTGCGCCATCTTCACCAACGCTGAAAAGTTCGGCGGCGCCGGCGATCCGCTCAGCTCTTCGTAATAGCGGAGCCCGGCGCGATTCGAACTGAGCGTCTCCCAGCAGCCGCGGCCACCGCAGCCGCACCGCGGGCCGTCGGCCTCCATCTGCACGTGACCGAACTCTCCGGCCATCCCGTTCGCGCCGCGCAGCAACTGCCCATTCGCAAAGATCCCCGTGCCAATTCCCTCCGACACATTTACAACCACCAGATCATGCAGACCATCGCTGTCGCCAAACCACACCTCAGATAGCGCGCATGCATTCGCGACGTTATCCATCTCCACATGCAGCCCGGTCGCGCGTTGAATCCTCGATTTGATGCTCGACACCGGCCAGTTCAGGTTCGGCGCGAAGATCAGCTTCTCCAGCCGCGGATCGGCGCGCCCAGGAACGCTGATTCCGATCCCGTCGAACGACTTGTCGCCATGCGCCTCCATCAATTTGCGGATCGCCGCGATGATGGTCTGAATCGCCTTGCTCGGATCGGCAGGCAGCGCGACAACATTCTGCGCAACGATCTTGCCGCCCAGGTCGGTCACGGCCACTGTCGTCTGCGCCGGATGAATATCAAGCGCGATCACCGCCCGCTGATGGTTCAGCTCAAGAAACGTCGGCCTGCGTCCGCGCGGAGGCCGGCCCGTCGAGCCCTCCAGAATCCATCGCTCCTTAATCAGGTCTTCGACGATCAGCGAAACCGTGCTCCGCTGCAGTCCCGACACACGAGCCAGATCCGCCCGCGACAGCGGCTGCCGCGTACGCACCAGGTTGAAGACAAGGTTCCGGTTAATCTGCCGTGGCGTCTTGTTCGACGCGCTCTGCCTGCGAGTAAAGGTAAACCGCGCCGGTTGAGCAGTAGCCATTATTGATCTCTCTCGACTCCAAAAATTTACAGCGCGCCACAACCTGGTGGCCGCGTCCAATCACCATCTGAACCGTCAAATTCTTGATGTTTTGGACAACGAGTCTTTATACCACTCGGACCCGGCATTTTGTAGATACTTTGAATTATTGTTTCTAAAATGGCAATCTTGCCAAGGAAACCGCCTGCTCGCTCGAACAAAATGCCGGACAAAAGGAAGAAATAAGGAGTAGCACCAAATGTATTCCCGACGAAGCGACAATCGCGGGACGGTAAAAGCCTCACGCGTAGTAGAACTCTCAAACGGTGCCGAAATCACAATCATCCGCAACAACGGCAGCTCAGTCGTCGGAGTCAGCACAGAAGGAATCAAACCGGCCTTCTGCAACATCACCTAATCTCGCCGGCACGAATCCGGGCCTCATACGTCAAACATGGAGCGCCATATAGGCCCACCAGCACTGGAGCGCGGCTTCGTGCTTAGGTATAGTTGGATTCTTGACGAAAAAGTCTCTCGGAGGACGTTGGGTGCACGTAAAAAATAGAATTGCAGCAGTCGCTCTCTGTGCATTCGCGCTTGTTTATTCCACGAACGCACAGGATCTCGCCAGCTTTGAAAAGCGCACCACGGTCAAGGTTCTCCCCAACGGCCTCACGCTCATCGTCTGCGAGCGCCCCGAAGCTCCCGTCTTCAGCTTCTACACCCTCGTCGACGCCGGCTCAGCCGACGACCCCCAGGGCGCCAGCGGCCTCGCCCACATGTTCGAGCACATGGCCTTCAAGGGCTCCACCGAGATCGGCACCACCGACTACCCCGCCGAAAAGGTCGCCTTAGCCAAAGTCGAAATCGCCTACGCCGCCTACGACGCCGAGTACCGCAAGCGCGTCGGCCAAAGCCCCGAAAAACTCGCCCAACTCCAGAAAGCATTCCAGGACGCTCAAGCCGAAGCACAAAAGTACGTCATCCCCAACCAGTTCTCCGCCATCGCCGAAGAGAACGGCGCAGTCGGCATCAACGCATCCACCGGCGAAGACTCTACCCAATATTTCTGGAGCATGCCCTCCAACCGCCTCGAACTCTGGGCCTACCTCGAAAGCCAGCGCATCGGCCAGCCCGTCGAGCGTGAGTTCTACAAAGAGCGAAACGTCGTCCAGGAAGAGCGCCGCATGCGTGTCGACTCCGATCCGGTCGGACGCATGATCGAGCAGTTCCTCGCCACCGCGTACGTCGCGCACCCCTACAGGGTCCAGAGTGTCGGCTGGGAGAGCGAGATCAGCCAGGTCTCCGCCACCGAAGCCACCGACTTTCACAAAAAATATTACGTCCCCTCGAACATCGTCATCGCCGTCGTAGGCGACGTCAAAGCCTCGGAAACGATGCCCATCCTCGAGAAGTATTTCTCTCCCATCCCCGCAGGCCCCAACCCCGAGCCCATGACCACCGTCGAGCCTCCGCAGGTCGCAGAAAAGTCCGTCACCATCCGCGAAGCCACACAACCCTTCTACATCGAGGGCTACCACCGCCCCGATTATCGCGACCCAGACGACTCCGTCTACGACGCCATCGCCGACATCTTCTCTAACGGCCGCACCGCACGCCTCTATCGCAGTCTCGTGCGCGATCAGTCGATCGCAGCCGAGGCACAGGGTTTTAGCGGATTTCCCGGAGACAAATTTCCCGGCCTCTTTGCCTTCTACGCCGTCCCGCTGCCCGGCCACACACCCGACGAGATGCGCGCCTCGATCCACAAAGAACTCGACCGCCTTAAAACTCAGGATGTCTCCGACGAAGAGCTCGCCCGCTTCAAGACCCGCTCCCGCGCCGATCTCCTCCGTGGCCTCGGCAACAACGAAGGCCTCGCCCATCAGCTAGCCGAATATCAGACCCGCTTCGGCGACTGGCGCGAGCTCTTCCGCCAACTCACCAAGATCGACGCCGTCACCAAGGGCGATATCCGCCGCGTCGCCAACCAGGTCTTCACCGACAGCAATCGCACCAGCGCGCGCATCGAGTTCGTCCCACCCCGCCAGCCGCCGCCAAATGCCATGCTGACAACACCTTCCATCGAGAACGCCGGAGGTGCGCGATGAATAAACCTTGCACGATCACTCTCGCTCTCCCGCTTCTGCTTGCGACGATCAACCTCGCAGCCCAAAGCGGATCGGTCACATCCACAGCGAGCCCAGCCGCGCAGCAAGCTCACCCGTGGAAGCAGATCCCAATTCCGCCGCTTCACGCCTTTAAACCCGCACAGCCGCGCCGCATCGAGCTCACCAACGGCCTCACTATCTTTCTTCAGGAAGACCACGAACTCCCTTTCATCAACGGCAATATCCTCATCCGCGGGGGCAGTCGCGACGTGCCTGCTGCAAAGGTTGGCCTCACCTCTCTCTACGGCGAGACCTGGCGAACCAGTGGCACCGCAACCATCGACGGGGACAAGCTCGACGATCAACTTGAAGCAAAGGCTGCCTCGATTGAAACCAGCGGTGGGGTCGCCTCGACGTCAATGGCATGGTCCAGCCTCAAGGGTGACTTCGACACCGTCTTCGCGGAAGTAATGGACCTGCTCCTGCATCCCACCTTCAAAGCGGAGAAACTCCAGTTGGCTAAAGGCCAAATGGAAACCGGGATCGCCCGCCGCAACGACGACGCGGCTGGCATTGCCTTCCGCGAAGCCCTCAAGCTCGCCTACGGCGCTAAAAATCCCTACGCCCGCCAACCCGAATACGCCACCGCCGACGCCATCACCCTCGACGACCTCAAAGCCTGGCACGACAAGACCGTCCTCCCCAACAACATCATCGTCTCCGTCTCCGGCGACTTCGACCCCGCCGCCATGGAAGCGAAGCTTCGCAAAGCCTTCGAGTCCCTCCCACGCGGCCCTCGCTTCGAATCCGCCAAAACCACCTTCACCGACCCCAAATCCACCGTCAACTTCGTCGAAAAATCCGACGTCAACCAGTCCAACGTCCTTATCGTCGGCCTCGGAACCGAGCGCAGCAACCCCGACTACTACGCGCTCTCCATCATGAACGAGATCTTCTCCGGCGGCTTCGACTCGCGCGTCGTCCAGAACGTCCGCACCAAACTAGGCCTAGCCTATTCGGTCGAAGGCAGCTTCACCGCCAGCTACGACCACCCCGGCATCTTTTACGTCGCCGCTGCCACCAAGAGCGCCTCCACCGTAGCGGCCACCAAGGCCATGCTCGAAGAGATCAACCGCCTCAAAACCGATCCACCCACGCCAGCAGAGCTAGCCAAAGCCAAAGACCAGCTCCTCAACTCCTTCATCTTCCACTACGACTCGCCCGACAAGACCCTCAACGAGCAGGTCGTCCTCGCCTTCTACAACTACCCCGCCGACACCCTCGAAAAATACAAAGCCGGCATCGAAAAAGTCACCGCCGCCGACGTCTCTCGCGTAGCCAACAAGTACGTCGACACCTCCAAACTAGCCATCCTCATCGTCGGCAACCAGTCCGAGATCCAGCCCAACCTGGATACCCTCGGCAAGGTCACGCCCATCGACATCACCATCCCGCCGCCTCCCGGCAAACCAGGAAATTAGACCCTGATTGACAGCAATGCTCGCCACATCATCCATCCTCATTGATGCGCTGGCTCAGCAATCTCCTTGAGATACCCAGCCGACAGCGTACCTTTACTCTTCGCAATCGGCAGCAGCGTCGGGTAGAACTGAACAAACGTAGTATCTACGGCTGCATGATCCTGATGGCAGCTATAGCACCCCGCGGTCGTCGGGATCATCTTCGCAGTCTTGTCGTCACCGAAGGCAAAGAATGCCCACCCACCCGGGAAGCGCGAATCCTTAACGTGAGCCTCCCTGCCCATTACGTCCATACTTTGATAATTGCCGCTTTGATTGATTGAGCCCTTGCCCTCGGCGCGACGGTTTTCCAGCATGAACACCGTCTTGTCCGGCCACGTTCCCGTTGCCAAAAAGACCTTGTAGGCCTCGGGGCTGACAAAGACGTTATCGAACATGTGGTGACCCATATCCATCGCATTAGCGCTGTAGCTCATATCAAACCCTGAGGACAGATACACCCACTCGCGATAATGTTCGGGCAGTTTCATCCGTCCGTCGCCGGTGTACTCCGGCACAGCAGGTGGTGTTGTCAAAGCCTCATATTCGAGGACGAACGTTGGAGGTCCGAGGTAGACCAAGCTCAACAGAGCGACGATCATTTTAGCTATCATGCTCGCAGTATCGCGCGGCCTCTTCCCTTTGGCGACACCGCTCGCTGCATTTGGCTGTCCGTTGGCTGCATTCCTTCCAACAACTCATGCGTCGTAGAATACGATTCTCGTTATGAAGACCCCCCGCACACCCGCCGAATCCCCGCATTGGTCGTGGAGTGCAGTCATCTGGTCTGCCGTCGGGCTATTTAATGCAACACAGACTGTCTTCGTCATGCGCTCGGAGGGCATGCACCACAACTGGGGCCGCCTCTTCTTTACTTCGATGGTCCAATGGTTGCCATGGGCGCTTGCTACGCCATTCGTGCTCGAACTTGGACGCCGCTATCCTCCCATCCGGCTAAAACCCATCTCCACCTGGTTCAGACATCTTGGCGCCTGCCTTGGTATTGACCTCGCATTCTCTCTGTTGGGCGCGACACTCGAAAAACTCCTGAATCCGTATGCCGAACTGCCAGGCTCTGCGACCTTCCGCCAGATCGCCACCGATAAGTTCTCCAACGGACTTCTAGCCTCCTTCATCCTCTACACCTCCATCCTCCTTGTCCGATACCTGATCGACTCCCGTGCGCGCATCGCCATGCAGCAAGCCGAGACCGCACACCTCAACGAGCAACTCGTCAAAGCGCAACTCAGCGCGCTCCGCCGCCAGATCGAACCGCACGTCCTCTTCAATACGCTCAACTCCGTCGCCGGTCTGGTACGCGAAAAAAGAAACGACGCAGCCGTCAACATGATCGTTCAGCTAAGCGACTTCATGCGGCGTCTCCTCGACGACTCCAACCGCCAGGAGGTGCCACTAGCAGAAGAACTCGAGTTCACGCGAAAGTACCTCGATATTCAGAAGGTCCGGCTCGTCGAGCGCCTGCAATGCACCGTCAACGTCCCCAGCGAACTCCTCACAGCGCAGGTGCCTCTGCTCATCCTGCAGCCAATGGTCGAAAACGCCATCAAACACGGCATAGCCAAGCGCGATCGTGGCGGCGCAATCCGCATCCTTGCCTCCCGTTCTAACGGCACTCTCACCCTAAGCGTCTACAACGACGGTCCCAGCCTGTCCGCAACCGCAGAAAAGACGCACTCCGGAATCGGAATCTCGAACATCCGAACCCGTCTCCAAAGCCTCTACGGAGACGCCTTCGAACTCAACATGCACAACCAGGACCGCGGCGTGGAAGTCTCGGTCTCCATGCCTTTCAGGGAGTAGACGCGTGTCTTCACCCGAGCCGGAAAAATTAACTGCCATCGTCGTGGACGACGAGCCGCTCGCGCGGAGCAATCTCACCATTCTTCTTCGCCGCCATCCGTCGATCGAGATAGTCGCCGAATGCGGTTCAGGCGTAGAAGCACCCCAACTCATCCGCCAAGCCAAACCAAACCTTCTCTTCCTCGATGTCCAGATGCCGGAGTGCGACGGCTTCGACGTGCTCGAGCTTCTAGGCCGCGACGTCCCGCCTGCCATCGTCTTCGTCACCGCATACGACCGCTACGCCCTGCGTGCCTTCGAAGCCGGAGCCCTCGACTACCTGCTCAAGCCCTTCGACGACGCAAGATTCGATCTCGCCCTCAACCGCGCCATAGAAAAAATCGCGCTTGCAAAAACCAGACCGGCAAAATCGGAACGCCTGGTTATCAAAAACGCAGGACATGTCGAATTCCTCAAAATCGACGGGATCGACTGGATCGAGGCCGCCGACTACTATGCCTGTCTGCACGTAGGCCCGCGAACCCACATGTTACGGCGCAGCATCGCAGAGCTCGAGCAGGATCTCGACCCCGCACGCTTCTGCAGAATCCACCGCTCCACCATCGTCAACCTCGAGCGCATCCGCGGTCTGACTCTAAGCCCAGACGGCGATTACGAGGTCGAGCTCGAAGACAAAACCCGCCTTCGTCTGAGCCGAAGCTATCGCAAACAACTGCAAAGCCGCCTCCACGTAGGCCGAGCGGCACAACTCTGACCGCAAGACATAACAAACTCTCGGACAAAGACCATGCTCCTCCCTGCCATCGAAGCCGACTACCCAGCGATCATCGATCTGGCCAACCTTGCCTATCGAGGCACAGGCCCGTCGGCGAGTTGGAACATCGAAGACTTCATTGAGGGACAACGCCTCAACGACTCGCTCCTCCGCGAAGACCTCGCCGCCAAACCAAACGCGCACCTGCTCACCTACCGCGACGAACCTGGCGGTGAGCTCCTGGGCACAGTCTTGCTCGATCCCCAAAAAGACGGCATCTGGCACCTCGGACTCCTCACCATCCGTCCTGATCTGCAAAAGCGCCAACTAGGCCGCACCCTCCTCACCGCCGCGGAAGAATTCGCAAAGCAGCACGGCGCACACCGCATCGAAATGACAGTAGTCAACGTCCGCGACATCCTCATCGCCTGGTACCAGCGCCGAGGCTACACCCTCACCGCCAGGACCAAACCCTTCCCTTACGGCGACGAACGCTTCGGCCGTCCCCTTCGCGATGATCTCTACTTCGTAGTCATCGAGAAAGACATCTGAACCGTGACGAAGCTTCTGTAACCGTCAATGATCATTTAAAAAACTCATCGACTGTCCTCTATCCATTGCAGCACCGTCACGTAGGTCGTATTTCCACAAAAACCGCCTATTTTCCACAAAAATATCGCTCTTAACCCTAATGACAATAAGGTAAATCGGAGTATCTTACGACTCAACGGAGGAGAAATTCTCCAGAAGGAGAGGGCAGACAAGAGCCATCGGAGAACCGGTAACGGAACTCGCAAGAGATCCGGGAAAGGAACTCCAGGGGAACTGGAAGCGGAGCCCGCAAGGGAACCGGGGAAGGAACTCCGGAGGAGGATCGGGAACGAGACTCGTAAGGGATCGGAGACGAGAGTCGCAAGGCTCACGGCAAAGAGACTCACAAGGGAATCGGGGATGAAACTCGCGAAGCACCAGGAAACTGGCTGCGGCGGATGGCACAAGAAAGCTCTTACGGCGAATGGAATGACGGAAAGGTACGGGAAGCGCGGGCCCCGCTCGTAGCTCCCGGAAGGTTCTGAAGTAACGATCGCTTGTGATCTGGAAGCCGGACCAGATCTTCGAAAAATCGGAAGTAAGGGGCGAGTTCTCGAAAGGGATCTCGCCCCTTCGCTTTTGAGAAGAAAGAATGGCTATATTCCATTCGTCTTTAGAGTGACCCCGAACGATTAGGGCGAGAAATCGAAAAATCTTATGAATTCTTAGAGAGAGAAAAGCTCCGCACGTGCTCGGGAAGCCTGCCGCTCTTGTCGATGCATTCCTGTCCCCTTCGCGCCATTCCCTCATGCCCATCCCCATGAGACCATATCCCTGTATGATCACCCCAGACTTCGCCATCGCCATCATGGCCGCAGGCAAAGGCACCCGCCTCAAAAGCAAGCGTCCCAAGGTTCTCCACGAGATCGGAGGCCGCGCCCTTCTCCTCCACGTCATCGCCGCCGCCAAAACCGTAGTCCCCGCCGACCAGATCTTCTGCATCATCGGCCACGAATCCGATCGCGTGAAGTCCGCCGTCGAACATACCGGCGTCCAGTTCGTCCTCCAGGCTGAGCAGCGCGGCACCGGCCACGCCATGCAGATGCTCAAGGCCTTCTTCACTCTCAACGAGGCCCCGCTCCCGAAGCACCTCTTAGTCCTCTCCGGCGACGTCCCTCTCATCCGTCCCGAAACCATCGCCGCCGTCCGCGACATGCATCTCAGCAAGCGCGCCGCCATGACCATCCTCACCGCCATCCCTGAAAACCCCACCGGCTACGGCCGCGTCCTGCGCCTCACTCCCGAAGGCCCTAACCAGGAAGCCGGCCCCGAAGTCACAGCCATCATCGAACAAAAATCCCTCAAGCCCGAGCAAGTCGCCACCCCCGAAATCAACTCCGGAATCTACTGCTTCGAAACCAAAGCTCTCTTCAGCCATCTCGACGCACTCGACACCGACAACGCCCACGGCGAGTTCTACCTCACCGACGTCGCCGCCATGCTCGTCGCCGAAGGCAAGCGCGTCGTCGCCATCAAAGCCGACAGCGTAGACGAGGTCCTCGGAGCCAATACCATCGCCGAGATGATGCACCTCGACGCCGCCATGCGCCTGGCCACCGCCCGCCGTCTCATGGCCGCAGGCGTCACCATCTTCCGCCCCGAGACCTGCGTCATCGACGCCGAAGTCACCGTCGGCCCGGACACCATCATCGAACCCTACGTCCAGCTCCTCGGCAGAACCACCATCGGCAGCGACTGTCGCATCCGCTCCTACTCCGTCATCACCAACACCACCATCGGAGACGGAGTCACCGTCCTCAACGGCTGCATCTTCGACAACTCCGAGGTCGCCAACAACGCCATCCTCGGCCCTTACACTCGACTCCGCCCGGAAAGCCGCATCGGAGAAGGAGTCCATCTCGGCAACTTCGTCGAAACCAAGAAAACCACCATCGGTAAAGGCTCCAAGGCCAACCACCTCAGCTACCTCGGCGACGCCGTCATCGGCGAGCGCGTCAACATCGGTGCCGGAACCATCACCTGCAACTACGACGGTACGCACAAACACCGCACCACCATCGGCGACGGAGTCTTCGTCGGCTCCGACTCCAATCTCGTCGCTCCCATCACCATCGGCGACGGCTCCTACATCGCCGCCGGATCGAGCATCACCGAAGACGTCCCCGAAGGAGCACTAGCCCTCGGCCGCTCACGCCAAACCACCAAACCCGGCTGGGTTGCTGCAAGAAAAGCAATTCAAAAAGATCGCGGCGAAAAGAAGGGCTGCTGAACTCTGCATTCAGTCAGCCAGCCTTTCCATTTTGACTCTCCACAAAAATAATTCTTTAAAAGTGGCGTATTTCTCAGAGCAAAAAAATGTGCCTCTAACAACCACGTTATTTCACCCGATCACCACAAAAAAACCACGATTTGACCATCGAAAAACCATGCTTTTTTGACCACCCCCCTAAAAAAACCCACTGAAACCCTCGAAAAATCTCTTCTGCGCCCTCCTGAAAAAAATCAAAAAAAGCAATAAAAAAAGTCACAAAACCGGATCCCCCGCCGATACAAAAATCAGGACGAAACCACCCATGCCGCAGGAACGAATCCTGATTGTCGACGACGAAGAACCCGCACGAGCCGTCGTAGCAGCACTCCTTGAACACAGCGGCTACGCCGCAACCACAACCGACAGCGCGGAAGCAGCAATGGCGCGCCTCCAGCAGGATCCCGACTACGACCTCGTCCTCTCCGATGTCATGATGCCCGGCACCGACGGCCTCACCCTGCTCGATCGAATCAGCGACGATCATCCCGGCATGCCTGTCGTCATGCTCTCCGCTGTCAGCGACTTCCACGTCGTCACCAACGCATTTCGCCGCGGCGCAATCGACTATCTCCTCAAGCCCTTCCAGATCGTTGAGTTGGAGAGCACTGTCATGTGGGCCATCGAACGCGGACGCCTGCGCAAGCAAAACACAATCTACCGTCAGAACCTCGAATCCATCGTCTCCACGCGCACTGGACGACTGCGCTCCACCATGCAGGATCTCGAACGCAGCTACGACATCACTCTCGAAGCCATGGGCGATGCGCTCGACCTGCGCGACGAAGAGACCGAAGGACACTCAAAACGGGTCACCGCCTACACCATCGCGCTCGCACAGGCCATGGGCCTCGAGTCCGAAGAGCTACGAACCATCGCGCGCGGAGCCTTTCTGCACGACATCGGCAAAATCGCCACACCCGATAGCATCCTCCTCAAGCCCAGCAGGCTAAGCGATGAAGAGATGGCCATCATGAAGCAGCACTGCGAACGCGGCTACGAGATGGTGCGCAAGATTCCCTTTCTCCGCGACGCCGCCGAGATCGTCTACGCCCACCAGGAACGCTTCGACGGCACCGGCTATCCGCGAGGCCTCAGGGGAGAAGGGATCCCCCTCGGCGCACGCATCTTTGCCATCGCCGATTCGCTCGACGCCATGACCTCCAACCGCCCCTATCGCAAGGGAACCACCTTCGCAGCAGCCACGCTGGAGATCATTCAGTGCTCCGGCACTCAATTCGACCCACGGATCGTGGATGTATTTCTTGCCATGCCAGCCGAGACATGGACCGGACTGCGTAACGATATTGGCAGTTTGCCTCCCAGTGCCCGGTCGATCGGCCTTCGCCGCCCACCGGTTGCGCAGAGCAGATAAGGCGGCTACGATCGCAGACGCGAGGTATTCCCCATGACCAAAGCTCTAACTGCGGCAGAGATTGAGAACGGACTGAGAAGACACCCGGCATGGAGGCTTCAAGCCGGCAAACTCGTCCGCGAATGGACCTTCAACGACTTTGTCGAGGCCATGGCCTTTGTTAACCGTGTAGCCACGCTCGCCGAGGCCGCCGGACATCATCCCGACATCGATATTAGATATAACCATGTCCTCCTGGGCCTGATCTCGCACGACGCCGGTGGCATTACCGAACGGGACATGGCGATGGCGAACCGAATCGATACAGAGATATCAAGAAAATAATTACCGCCTGTGGTGTTCTCTCAGTTCGGATAGATAAGCTATTGAACATAAACAGCTTGATGATGTTTTATCCTCAGCTTCGCGTCCCGAACAAACGCCCGATAATCGACTAATTTCTATGGCGGAACATATTTTTTATTTTTGCGATCCAAATTGTGGTATATTTTTACTCAACGGTGAGCGTGAGTTCTGCCCCGTGAAAGTTCTTCAGCCTGAACCGCTATCGGCTGATATAAGTTGCGTCACTGGCCTCCCGGCACGAGCAATTCACCGTTCGTGCCGCCTTTTTTTTGCTTTTCAGCCCCAAATAACCCAATCTCTACGATTCGAGACTCCCCTCGTCGCTCCCATCTGCAATCCGTCCCCCGCAGGAGTTAGGATATCCCTATGAAACAACTCCTCGGATGCATAGCTTTAGGACTGGTGACCATCGCCGCATCGGCGCAGTGGACAAACCCTTCGGACGACGTGCCCGCCTATAACGCCACAGCCCCGGCAAAGCCTCTGCCCCCCGTGCTTAGCGGCGATCAGCTCACAGGAATCTACTTCGCCCACGCCTATCAGGTGACTGCCTACAAGATGGCGGCTGCAATTCCTGCAGTACTGCACCAACAGCCCTGCTATTGCCACTGCGACCGCGAGTTACGCCACAACAGCCTGCATAGCTGCTTTGAGGGAACTCACGGGGCAACCTGCACCACCTGCATGAAGGAAGCGGTCTACGCCTACGAGCAGACGAAGAAGGGGCAGACACCCACGCAGATTCGCGCCGGCATCGAGCGGGGAGAGTGGCAGAACGTCGATCTGTTGAAGGCTACACTCTAGCCGCGACTCTGCGTCAAGTCACGATCAGCGCGTATCCTCAGAAGCATGACCTGGGTATTTTGGGCATTCTTATCCGCATTGTTCGCCGCGGCCACGGCCCTGTTGGCGAAGGTTGGCGTCGAAGGAATCGACTCCAATCTCGCGACCGCCATCCGGACAACCGTGATTCTGATCTTCACCTGGGGAATCGCGCTGGGCCTGGAAAAGCATCATGGCATCTCGGAGATCAGCCGCCGCAGTTGGATCTTTCTCATTCTCTCCGGCATCTGCACCGGTCTCTCGTGGCTCTGTTACTTCCGCGCTCTGCAGCTTGGCCCCGCATCGAGCGTCGCTCCTGTCGATAAATTAAGTGTCGTGCTCGTAATTCTCGGCGCATGGCTCTTTCTCGGAGAGCATCTGACGCCAATCAAGATCATCGGCGGATCGCTGGTAACGGTAGGCGCAGTCATCCTCGCATTCGCTTAAGACAGTCGCAGAAGAGACTGACCCCGCGAAGGCCATTCACCGGCACCCTGCGCGATATAATAGAGACAGTTCTTTGAGTGCCCAACGCAAGGTTGGTGCCAGCTCCACATGGGGGCGTCACGGCTTCGACGGGATTGCTTGTGGCAGAGAGGCATGCCGGGGTGTGGACACCCGTAATCGCTCACAAAACCATAAGTGCCAACAACAACCTGGCTCTTGCTGCTTAATTAATTAAGTAGCCGATCGCTCAAGCTTCGCCTATGGGCCTGTACCGATCGTCGCACAGTAGGCTGGTCTTCCCTGCTCCGTCTGCGCGGGTCGGACGAGATCGATCAGACTGGTCGTCGCCGCATCTTCGTCCGTTCTAAGTGGCGATGACGAGACAAAAATGAACCGGAAAAAGCATGAAAGCTCTCTGTTGGAAGTTTTTTCGGACGTGGGTTCGACTCCCGCCGCCTCCACCATTTCTAAACGCAATTGAATCAATCGTTTACAGGACGTTTTCCAGCTATATTCGGTTCGTGTACCGGATTTGTACCAAGTGCTAGATTGGTTACATGCTCTCTGTCTACACACGTCATTCCGCGAAATGCCCGAAAAAGGATGATGCTTCCCACCGTCGCTGCCGCTGTGCCAAATGGATCGACGGCACACTGCCTGGGCGAGCTGGACGCTTCCGCGTATCCGCGAAAACAACTTCATGGGAAAAAGCGGAAGTCATCGCCCGCAAGTATGAACATGCGGCGATGGGCGGGGAAGACGTAAAGGCTGCCAACACCGTGCCTACGGTCAAGGAGGCGGTCGCCGCCTATATCGGTGACGCTGAGGCTCGCGGTCTGGCGATTGCCACCATGCAGAAGCTCAAACAGATATTCCAGAAGCAGATGCTCAGCTACACCGAAGAGCATGGCCTCACCTTCCTGCGCGATCTCAGCTCCCGGAACATGACGGACTGGCGCTCTGGCTGGAAGGACAAGCCCCTCGCCAAGAAAAAGAAGTTTGAGCGGGTGGTCGGCTTCTTCTGGTTCTGTGTGCGGCAAGGCATCCTCAAGGACAATCCGACCGCCACGATGGGCCGCGTGATAGCCAGACATGTACCCACCGATTACTTCACAGCCGAGGAGTACGCGAAGATTATCGACGCGACGTACCGGCTGGATGAGTACGACGATAGAACCTACGATGTCGAGAAACGCGGCGTCCGCATCCGCGCCCTGACGGAGTTGCTGCGCTGGAGCGGCCTTCGCATCCGCGATGCAGTCACTCTTGAGCGCTCGCGCCTGATCGGAAACAAGCTGCTTCTCTATCAAGCGAAGACGGGGATGCCCGTGTATGTGCCTTTGCCGCCGGAGGTCGTCGAACTGCTAGAGAACGTGCCGGATGCCTTGAAACCGAATCCACGCTACTTCTTCTGGAGCGGCAATGGAGAGCCGAAGACGTATGTCGCCAACTGGCAGCGCAGCTACCGCCGTCTCTTCAAGGTTGCGAATCTCGTCAAGCCCGATGGCAGCTTGAAACGCGCCCACTGTCATATGTTCCGCGATACCTTCGCGGTGGAGATGCTGCTGGCCGGCGTTCCTATCGATCAGGTTTCGATACTGCTCGGCCATGCCAGCGTTCGGATCACTGAGAAGCACTACTCACCTTGGGTGCGGGCGCGGCAGGACCAGTTGGAGAAGAGCGTTCAGTCGGCCTGGGCGCTGCATCCGGGACTCGCCAAGGCCGCAAGCTGAGCCGCGTCTGTCAGCCGGTCTGCTCACGCTTAAGATGGACACGCATCAAAACACTCTCCGGGATGCGAAGCGTCTGATAGCCTCGTTTGCGCCGCGTCTCTGGGCTGCCCCAGTGAAGGACTCCGATTTCAGTTTCAAACATGCGCCGGATTGTCTTCTCGCTCAGCACCCATATCTTGGCAACCTCGGCAACTGAGTAGTGCCTCTCCAATGCGAGGGCTGCCTGGGTCGTGTTCTGGGGTGGCTTCTTACCTAAAAACTCTGCGGACATTGACAATACCCCAATCTCATCATTGTATGCGCTATGCCTGCTGGAGGCCGTATTCGAGGCATTGGGCAAAAATAACCAAATCATGTTCCCACATGGGCCGTGGGCATTGTGCGCGCCGGTTTGCTGTTGCAGAATCGGAGTGTGCATCCCATAGAGTCTTATCTCGCCAAACTGGCGGAAATTCGCGCATCCGGCCACGCCACCGATGAAACGTCCTTCTATCCGGCGATTGAGGGACTCCTCTCGGAAATTGGCAATAGGATGAAACCGCGTGTCAAGCCAATTCTCCAACTCAAGAATCGAGGAGCCGGATTGCCGGACGGCGGCCTCTTCACTCAGGACCAACTCAAGCGCAATGCTGTGCCGGACGACTTCACCGTACAGCCGCCGAATCGCGGCGTGATTGAAGTGAAGGGACTCTCGGAAGACACCAACAAGACAATCCAGTCTGAGCAGGTGAAGAAGTACCTCCGCGCCTATGGCCAAGTCCTGCTGACCAATTATCGGGAGTTTCGCGTTGTAGTGCTGGGCAAGGACGATAAGCCGCGCTCCCTGGAGACCTTCACACTGGCAAAGAGCGAAGCCGCCTTCTGGGCGCTGGCTGCTCATCCGCGCAAGGCAGAGGGCGAGGTTGGCAAGACTCTGGAAGAATTCCTCACCCGCGCCCTGCTCAGTGCCGTTCCCATCACGTCGCCCGATGTGCTGGCCAGCTTCCTTGCCTCCTACGCCCGTGAGGCGCTGGCCAAGATTGAGCCGCGCTCCTCGCTTAAGGAACTGGAAGACGTACGCAAGGCGCTGGAAGAGGCCCTCGGCCTCAAGTTTGAAAGTGAATCGGCCACGGAAAAAGAGAACAAGAAAGGCCAGCATTTCTTCCGCAGTACGCTGGTGCAGACGCTCTTTTACGGCCTCTTTTCCGCATGGGTGCTTTGGAGCCGCGAGCCAGGCCGCCGCAAGGGCGATCAATTCGAGTGGAAGTCGGCTGTCTGGTCCCTACAGGTTCCCATGATTCGTGCGCTCTTTGAGCGCCTGGTCACGCCCTCGCACGTTCGCTCCCTGGGCTTGGAAGAACTGCTCTCGCTGACCGGCGAAGTGCTGAACCGCGTGGATACCGTCGCATTCTTCCAGCGATTTGAAGAAGACACCGCCGTCCAATACTTCTATGAGCCATTCCTTGAGGCATTCGACCCGGAGCTGCGCAAGCAGCTTGGCGTCTGGTACACCCCACGCGAGATTGTGCGTTACATGGTCGAGCGCGTTGACACGGTTCTGCGCACGGAACTTGGCCTGCCCTCTGGCCTTGCAGACCCCAACGTCTACGTTCTTGACCCTGCTTGTGGCACAGGTGCGTATCTGGTGGAGGTGCTGGACCGCATCCATCGGACGCTGAAAGAAGAGCGCGGCGAAGATGCGCTCACGCCGCACCATCTTAAACAGGCCGCAAAAGAGCGTGTCTTCGGCTTCGAGATTCTGCCCGCGCCATACGTCATTGCCCATCTTCAGCTTGGAATGTATTTGCAGCGCGCCCATGCGCCGCTGATGGATGAGCATGAGGGCAAGCGGGAGCGGGCTGGCGTTTACCTTACCAATGCACTCACCGGCTGGGAACCGCCCGACAAGCAAAAGGCTCGGCTGCCCTTTCAGGAGTTTCAAGAGGAACGCGAGGAAGCCGATACCGTCAAGCGCGACAAGCCCATCCTGGTAGTGCTGGGCAATCCACCCTACAACGCCTTCGCCGGAGTCAGCCCCACGGAAGAAGACGGACTGGTGGAACCCTACAAAGAGGGACTCATCAAGGAATGGGGCATCAAGAAATTCAACCTCGACGACCTCTATATTCGTTTCTTCCGCTTGGCAGAGAGACGCATCGCGGAGAAGAGTCATCGCGGCGTGGTCTGCTTCATCTCTAATTTCTCCTACCTCAGCGAGCCTTCCTATGTCGTCATGCGGAAGCGGCTTTTGCAAGGCTTCGATGCGCTCTGGTTTGACTGCCTGAATGGAGATAGCCGGGAGACGGGAAAGCTGACGCCGGAGGGCAAACCGGACCCCAGCGTCTTTTCCACGGATAGTAACCGCGAAGGGATTCGCGTAGGAACGGCCATCGGCCTGATGATTCGCCGCGGTAAGGCGAAGCTCGATTCATCGGTGCATTATCGAGAGCTTTGGGGAACGCGCAAACGGGAAGAACTTGTCGAGAGCTTGCAGGACGCGGCGCTCGAAAGCCGGTATGCCAGTGCCACGCCGACTCAAGCGAACCGCTTCTCGTTTCAGCCGCAACTGGTGAGCGCGGCCTACAGCGAATGGCCGAAGATCACAGAACTTTGCGCAGAATCTCCCAGCAACGGCCTGATGGAAAAGCGCGGCGGCGCGCTGATTGACATTGACCGCGAAAAACTTGTCAAGCGGATGCGCCTCTACCATGACAAGAGTCTGAATTGGGATGCATACACGTTGGCATCGTCCACACTCACCGGCGACTGGGCACGATTCGATGCGCGCAAGGCACGGGCGCGGGCCTTGGACGCTGGGTTTCGCAGCGAACAGATCGTGCGCTATGCCGTGCGCCCCTTCGATACCCGCTGGTGCTATTACTCAGATGCGCGGCCAATCTGGAATGAGCCCCGCCCTACTCTGTGGGCGCAGTGCTTTGAGGGAAATTCGTTCCTGCTGACGCGGATGCGTTGTACGGCATCTCCAGAGGGTTTCCCTATCAGTTTCAGCAAGTGTCTTTCGGATGACCACTACATCATTCCAGATGCTGTAGCCGTCCCGTTTCTTTTGCGACATCCGGCAACAACGATGTTTGCCAGTGAGCAGACAGACGGCAATCTTTCTCAGTTGGCCAGCGGGTATCTGCGATCTATGGGCCTGGGCATCAGCCCGGAGAGTGCTGCATCCCTTTGGATGCATACACTCGCCATTGGCTACAGCCCGGCTTACCTGGAAGAAAATGCCGATGGCATCCGGCAGGATTGGCCTCGCATTCCGCTGACCTCCTCTCTGGAGCAATTCAAAGCTTCAGCCGGGTTAGGGCAGCGTGTGGAAGATTTGCTGGAGACGGAGAAGCCCGTGGCTGGAATCACTGCGGGTGCGTTGCGGCCAGAGTTGCGTAGTATTGCCGGATTGCGCCGCATCGACGGCAAGCCGCTCAATGCAGAGGAAGATTTGCAACTCACAGCAGGCTGGGGACACGCCGGAAAAGAGGGCGTGACCATGCCCGGACGCGGCAAACTGGTGAGCCGTGAGCGGACGGCGAAGGAACTCGCCGAACTGACAAAGGGGCTGACCGCGCTGGGCATTGCGCAGGATGAGGGCTTGACGCGCCTGGGCAGTACAGTGGTGGATGTATACCTGAACAACCTCTGCGCCTGGACGAATGTGCCGGAAAGAGTATGGGAACTCTACATCGGCGGCTATCAGGTCATGAAGAAGTGGCTCAGCTACCGGGAGTACAGCTTTCTGAAACGACCGCTGACCTTGGCCGAAGCCGAAGAGGTGCAGGCAATGGCACGGCGGCTGACCGCTCTCTGCCTGCTCCAGCCAGAGCTGGATGCCAATTATCACAATACAAAAAGCGCTACTTAGTCTCACCTCAAGAAAAGGAAATTTACGTACGCTAAGGCAGGACCAATGTCTTCATCCGATTTCGATAGCAAATTCGAAGGTATCTGGCGGCGAGCGCTAAACGAGCCGTCGCTTGGGGCCCTAACGCCTGAACTCATAGTGAAATGGGCGAGCGACAAGGGGCTAGCCGATCCTGTAGCAATCGCATGCGATGTCGGCGCTTTCCATCCGACGCCGAGCATTGTGTTGGAGGTTGGCGGCAGAAAAGCGTGCTTCCCTAAGAGCGCCGTCGGAGGAGACGAATCATGGAATATTCGGCGAAGGGCAAAAGATGATGAAGCACTTCTGTGGGAGAAAATGGAATGGTTTGCCCCGTTATGGCTGCCAATGGGCAAGCTTCAGGAAATGGTGTCCGCCGTTAGGCACTGCACAAAGGAGAGAGCGATAGAGCTTTTCGATTACCACACATCGACGCTTTATACCGTTGCCTTCAAGGCCGTATGTATCGCTCAAATTATGCCTAGGGCTAGAAGTCTGCAGGAAATTGTTCCCTTAGCACGGGAGGCTTATCTTGGCGTCTACAGCGGGTATAGAGCGTCCAGCATCGCTGCACTCATTCCGGCGATTGAGGGGAGTTTGACCAGAATCGTTTCAGACCTGGACCCCTCCGCAACTGCTCCAGATAAGATCGATCACGCCATCAACCGTGCCATTCGAACTGCAGCCGATCTCCACTTTGAGGGAATGTGGGTTCCGCACGAATACAAGACGGTGGATTATCTTTTTGGTCAAGATGAACGGGTATTCGCCTTTGAGACTTTCCGCCGTTGGCTCAAAAACTTCTTTTTCTGCAACACAGCTTCCTATCAGGGTCTTACATGGCTTAACAGGCACATGTTTGCACACGGAACGGCCTCCTCCTGGCAGCAGCCGACCAATTTCAGCCGTTTGATAGTTGCACTCACTACGCTGGCCGCAATCGAGTCCTGGTACGACGCAAGTCACTCGGTGTCATTCGCACTCCCCGAGATGAATGACGACAGTACGCTCCTGTGGCAGCAAGCACTTTTCCAAGCCGAAGCGCAGATGAAGCTGAAGATTATCGAGCAAGATCGCTACCAGAAGCATGGTCGGCTTGTTCCTGAGATGCCAACAGATAATGGCGTCACACTTCGCAAAGCCATACTGTCGGAAGATTGTATGCACGATCTTGTCCGGCCACTGCGCGATGCCGGCTGGAGTGTCGAAGTAAGCGAACCCGATGAGGAAGCGCTTTATATGACGGTAGTAGCTTCTCACGAAGATAAGCGTTTCGGCGTGGCCCTGTTGTACAGTTGCGGAACCGACAACAGTCTCTATCGGATGCTTGCCGAAAAATGCGACGCGGTTCTTTATCGGGGCGCACCGTACCTACAGGAGTCATACGCCTACGGCATCGCTGTGCATGTCGGCCCCGTCTTGGGATGGCAGCCTCCGCGAGCACAACGATGAGCAAGCGGCACCAAGCCCCAGCCTCTGCAGGAGGTGACAAGACAATAAGGAAGTGATACTCGCCTGAATAGGCTGGTTGCCCTGCTTCCGTTGCCGGACTGCGCATGATCTAGTTGGGGACAGCTCACGAAACCGACAAAATCGTACGCCAAAGCAGCGGTTCTAAGCCCCAGTCTTTCTGCTAGAGGCCCAAGCCAATATCCATGCTCTGTTCCTGCTCTTGTTTTGGCGTGTGGACGGTGTTCTGCTCGTTCTTGTCTTGTCCTTTGACCTGCGCCACATCCTGCGAATGCGAATGAGTCTCCCCTTTCGGCATCGCATGGTCTAAACCTTCCTTGGCTGTGATCGGGCTTCCGTCCTGCCCGTAGAACTGGCCGGTCGGCCCGTCAATGTGCAAACCTCGTTGGGTATCGAGGTGCTCGTATGACTGGATCGTCCCCGTCTCGGCCTTCCATCCGAACTGACTCCCCTCGGCTGCCGTCACAGCGTTGTTGAGCGGTGCCCAGTGCCGCTCAACCTCCGGCCAGCTATAGACCTTTTCGACAGGTTCAGCGAGTGCCTTCTGCTCCACTATGGTCTCTTGCTTCGGCGCGACTGCCTGCTCCGGCACTTTGGCGGCCTGTTCCTGCTTCACCTCCGGCGCTAGTGCGCTTGTGTGCGAGACATCATGGCCGAGCGCCGAGCCGAGCTTCTCTCGACTATCTGTGAAGAGTTGCGCGTCGTAGGCACCACGCGAAACCGAGACATACGCCATGCGGTTGTTAAGCAGGTCTTTCGCGCCAAGTTCTGTGTCCACGTTGATGAGCACACGGTCAGCGGTCTGCCCCTGGCTGGAGTGGCTGGTCACGGCATAGCCGTGGTCAAGGTGCGGATGCTTCATGGGGTCAAGCTGGACCTCGCGACCTCCATCCATCTTGACGGACATGCGACCCTCGGCGATACGCTCCACGGTGCCAAGCTCCCGGTTCGCCAGCTTCATCTCCGACAAAGGGGCGGTGAGCTGCACCCGGTCGCCGGTGGAGAACGCCCGCTCCTGTTCACGGTAGACGGAGACTCCTTGTTGACGGCGCGGATCGTAGCTCTTCCCGGTGCCGTCCTTCAGTTCCACAGTGAGCCGATTGTTCGGAGCATCGACTTGTGTCACTCGCGCATACTCGCCCTTGGGGATGCCAGTCTCCTGAGAGGTGCGGCTGTAGCGAAGGACATCGCCCTCGTTGTATCGTGCGGCCCACATACGGTCTGCTCCGGTGAGGTCTTGGCGCGGGACAAGAACCTTGGTCTGGTGCTCTTCCTTGCCGACAACGCCCTTGGCTTGCAGCTCGGTATGGATCGCCTGATTGATCTCGGTACGGGAGCGGTTGTCCGGTGATACGACCAGCGTGTTCTCTGGCGACTTCGCATACTCTTTGGCTATGGCTGCGACGCGCTCTTCCGGGCCTCTGACCTCATGGATGCGCCCCTGGCGGTCCAAGCCCGCTATCGCCAGTCCAACGTCGCCACGCGCAAGTTGCTCGACAGTCTGCTTCAACTCCGGGTCCTTCTGGCGAACAATCTCATCCAGCCTCACCGTCTTCATCCCGGCTTCTTGTAGCTGGGCGAAGATGCGACCGGCCTCAACGGACTCATGTTGGCGAGTGTCACCGACCAATAGAACGCGCTCGTTTGGATGGAGGCGGCTTACAAACTCGTGCATCTGCCGAGTCGAGGCGAGAGAGCTTTCGTCCACCACATAAAGGCGCTTCTCGCCCGTATCCACTTTCTGTCCTTGGGCAAGATGGGCTTGCAATGTCTTCGTCTCGATGCCGGCCTCGCCGAGCTTCTGTGCTGCGCGGGATGTCGGCGCAAAACCTTCTACCCGATATCCGCCATACTCCGCGCCCTCCCGCACCACGGCCAGGGCCGTCGTCTTCCCCGCGCCCGCGACTCCATCCAAGCCGACGATCTTTTCCCGCGAGAGAAGCACACCATCGACTGCTTGCCTCTGTCCAGCATTTAGTCCCGGGTGACGTTCCGCGGCGTTCATCCTCACTCGTCCCTCTACCAGCATTGGATCGTTAGAGCCGCGCCGGTTGCCGTCCTTCATGTGGCCGATGGTCTCGCGCTCCATGCGAAGCGTCTCTGCCGTCGTGTACTGCTGCCCTTCGTGCTTCGGCCCATGCTGGACGGTGCGGAACTCCCCTGACTGCGCTCTGCGGTCGAACTCCTGCCGGACTTGCGAGAAGTTCGCCTCGCCCATGCCTCTGTCGAGCGCCGCCGTCAGAATCGACCGCCCGCTCTCCACCGCAGAGCGCTCAAAAAGATGTTCGCGGGCGTAGGTCACGGATACCTGGGCAGACTTGCCCGGATGCGATTCGTGATGTTGTCCATGCTGCCGCGCTTCGGCAACAACGCGGTCGGCCTGGTGACCGTACTGTGCCGACAGCTCCCGGTGCTGTCGCAATACTTCTTCCGGCGACAGCAACTCCTTGGAGTCCCGCGTCCGGTGAGCCGCGATCTGCGCGGCGGCTGGCCCGTCGATGCCGTTGGCGCGGATGTAATCCTTAACTTGCTCCCGCCGCAGACTATTGGCGGCAAGGTACTCCTTGCTATATCCGGCAATCTGCGGCTCTCCCCACTCGCCGCGCTCGACCTTATAGCCAAGGTCGTTCAACCGCACGGCCAGTTCCGATCGGTAGACGTTGGTGGCGTAGCTCTGCGAGGCGAAGAGCTCCTGCGGTTGTAGAGAACGGGTCTGGCCGCTCTCGCGCTCGGTGACGTTGAATATCACGGCATGGGTATGGAGTTGCGGCGCGGCGTAGCCTTCCACCGGTCGCGCGGTGTCATGCTCGAAGGTCGCGGCGGCGAACTTACCCGTCGTCTCCGGCTCCCGAATGTTGCCGATACGCGCTTCGGTGTACCGCTCCAACTCAGTCAGCGCCACGCGGACACTCTCGCGGTGCGCCTGCCGCACCCGGTCATCCCCGCCTACCAGCGCGGTCAGCGAGACGGACTTCGGCGCGGAGAACGTCGCGTCCCACCCAGCGCGGTGCTCCACCGACGTAATCTCCTTGCCACCCTTGCCTTCATAGGTCTTGGATACCTGGTGCCGAACCAGCTGCGCCTCGGTCTGCGGGTGCTGGCCTTCGCTCAAACGAGCGAAGTGCTCTGAGCCCACGGCTCCCGAAAGTCCCCACTCGCCGGAGAGCCGCCCCTGCCACTCGCTATGCCCCTGCTGGTCGCGGCTCCAATAGTTCTGCTCACTCGAAGCAAACTCCCGCGCATGATACGTCCGCGCCTGACCTGCCGAGAGCGGTTTGGAGATGGACAGCATGGGGAGCCCGATTTCAACGCGGCAGATATAGTGCTGCATATACAGATGCTAGACCTGTATAGCCACGTTCGCGCATAAGCCGTAATAATGCCGACATTCACTTCCAGATTATGCCAACCAGTTTGAACAGCAGCTTGTGTCGCGCTTCAAGCTCCTCCGGGCCAAAATGGTCGAGTGGTTCCAGTTCGAGGCCAAACTCATCCTTCAGAGCCGTCATGTCCAACTTGGACTTGTAGCTATCGGCGCGGAGGGTTTCGTTCCAGTAAAGCGTGTTGGCGTAGGACTTAAGCTTGTCAGCATAGGGTTCGTTGCTGCTGGAAATGTTGTCTTTACCTTTGAGCAAAAGAATGCCGCCGAGCCGATTGCGCTCCAACTCAAAACGCTCTTCGTCCCCTTCAAATAAGGCTTTGTTTTCTTCATTCCACGACAAGATGTGCTCTACGTGGAATCCAGTCTTTGAACCGGTCTTAGTCACCAGGTCGGCTATGGAATGTTTGGGGTTCAACTTCATCTTGCTCGCCAAGAACTCATCCACCCGCGCAAAGAAGTAACGCTTAAAGCTAGTGTTTAGGTTGCTGCCGGTCTGTTTGAAGGCAGCATAGCTCAGAGGTTCCGCTGTTTGCACGTTGCGTCTGGCGGCAATCATCCCCGTGAGTTGGCTATCAAATGCCGGGCGAAAAGCTTCCAGATTCTTACCACGGATTAGCTCGGAAATGCGGAATAGCGAATCTGCAAACCCATTGCTATCGTAAGCACCCTGCAACTGAAGTAGTGAGAAGTAACGGTCGATCTCGGCGGCTATCATTCGGACTTTGGCGTCTTCGTCTGGGTCATTCGGAACACAGGCTGACAACACCAGGAGAAACGGCGCCTCAAGGTCGAGCATGGCGTTGTAATAAACTGCCGGGAACGCCTTGCTTTCTGCACGGTAGGCTCTCTGTAGCTTGACATAAAGGTCGGTGTAGTAGCTGAAATCACCCTTGAGAAACGCCTTTACCTTCGGTGGGCTGTGGAGCAAGCCAAGCTGCCCGTACATGTCCCGTGCAAACATTGCCCGGTGGTAGTCTCCGTCGAAGCGCTGACCCTCCTTGCGAGTCGTCGCAAACTTCGCTTTGAGGTAAAAACGAAAAAAGCTGTCGAGCTCGTCTTCTTTGAAGGAGTTGACCGCAGTCGCCCGGCCTTCCCAAAGTCCGTTGTAGTTCCCTTGGTCCAGCTCATTCTTATCGATCTGGCCTAGGAGCTTGCCCTTGATAATTTCATAGGGCCGCAGGCGCTCACCCCGGTCGTTAATGACCTCGAAGACCATGGACACATCAGTCTGCTCGACCAGCAGATTGATCAACACGAGGCGGTGAAGGAAGTAAAAGACGAACGTCTCGAAGCAGGGCTTGTCCTTTAGCTCCTTGTCCAAGAATAACGAAATCGTCGCATAATTCTCGACCATGTTTCGCGCAGTAATCCCACTGCTCACATTGATGTCTTTCGTGTCCACGCCGTCGAACAACGCTTGTAGGGCTGCCTTGTGGGCGATATGGTTCATCCAGAATTGCTGCTCGAAACCGGACTGACCCGCGATCTTGCTGTCGATCCACCCCGCCAGCTTGGAGCTGTGTAGCTTGGCCAGGTGTCGCAACTTTATCAAGATGAGCGAAAGTGTGGTCAGCCGTTGCTGCCCGTCAACCACATAGACCCGACCGTCCACTACGTTTGTGACGTATGTGTTCAGGTAGTACCAAGGATAATGTGCGGTGATTGTCTCCTTGCCGGGGTCGAGGTCGTTGGAACGAGCGTATTGCTCCTTGAACTTGTGGAAAACGTCGTCGAGCAGCCGCAGCACAGGCTCGTCAGTCCAACGGTAGTCGCGCTGGTAGAAATCGATGTAGTAGGCCGTGTTAGAGAAGACGCGGTCAACGTTCTGTTTGTCTGGAGAGATATCCATATCGGGATTTTAGAACTCCAAGTTTCGGACATTTCTGATGCGTCAGCGAGTGCCCGCTTAGAATATCGCAAGCTGGCCGGGACACCGATCAGTCAATCCCCTTCGACTCATCCCAGACGTAAACTTCTTTCGCTTCGAGGTCGGTTGCTGGGGACAAAGGGAGCGAAGCCTGGGCCGCAGCTACCGGCTTCTTCACAGCCGGTTTCGTCGTCGCAATGGCAACAGGTGGGGTCGCTTCCACCTGCACTCTTACAATCGGCTCAGGCAGCTTCCGCTCGATAAACTCCGGCTGCTTGGCCGTTTTCTTTGCCAGCGCGAAGCGCACCGGCACTACTCGGTTCTCCTGCTTGATGAAGCCGCGCAGCGGTTCCAGGCCGGCGATTTCGGAGGCCATAACGAGCGGTTTGGTGACGATCTCCAGTGAGAAAGATTTCTTGCTCCGCAGCAGTCCCATACTGCGCGATTCCTTTAGCCGTTCGACTTCGATCTCGCCGATGGCATCGGAAATCCATTTCGCGGCGCGGGGTTCGGAGGTCTTGAAGAACACCTTGGTCGCCGGCTGCGAGAGCATGGCCTCGGCGTCCTTGCCGTAACGCTTTTCCATCTGACTGCGCCCCTGAAATCCCAGCACAACCGGGTTGCCGTACTTGCGATTTTCGGTGACAGCGGTGTGAAGCTGGGGCAGCTTGTTGAGGCTGGCCAGTTCGTCGATGACGAACCATACCGGCTTCGCATTAAGGTCTTCGCAGTCACCCATCATGCGCAGGATGAAGAGGTCGAGCCACACGGAATGTAATGGCAGAATCTTCTCCCGGTAGCCGGGATTTGAGGTCAGAAACACCCACCGTTTGCGCTGGATGTGCCACTCGGCCGTAGAGAATATATTGCCGTCGTTGCGATGCTCAGGTAGCAACTCCAGGCTGTCGGCAACCATATTCAGGCTTGAGATGACACCTGCCCGCTGCGCCGGGGCGGTGGGGTCGATTAGGGCGGCAAGAGGCGTTCCCTTCACTCTCGAAGCGATCTGGTCGGGGTCGGACATCCACTTCAAGAGGTCGCTGGAGTCCGACTTGTACTTGAGAAGATGGGCCAGGATTCTGCGTGGGCCATCGGTAAAAAACGCCTTCTCGTACTCCTTATCTGGAAGGAACGCGGTGGCGATAGCTGTGGCGGTTTCATCGCGTAGAAGCTCAGAACCCAGCGACCAGTAAGGGCATCTGGTGTCGAGGGGATTCAGAATAAGGTCGCCGCGATCCGGGTCGTAGAACTCGCCCACAAAGTCCATCGCCGGGTCATAGACGATGGCCGTCTCACCGCGCTCCTGGACCTGCCGGAGAATCTGCCGGATGGCCGAGGACTTGCCGCTGCCGGTGTCGCCCATGAGCATGATGTGGCTGGACTCCAGACGGCGCGGAATGCGATAGCTCGGCCCGAACGGAAGCTGGGACTTCCAACTGGAAGACGATTCTCCCCACTGCAACTGAAAGCGGATTCCATCTTCCTTCCGCGCTTTGAGCCAGCCAAAAGGCGATGCCAGTTCCGGCCCCTTCGTCCGCCGTCCGTGCCGCTCTTCGTGCTTCGCTCTGGTCTTCCACCAAGCCCTCACCCCGAGCAAAAAGAGTACCGCCGCCGCACACGCAAACAACGGCTGCAGCACCATCCTCCAGATGCCTCTTCCGTCGAAAATCTGCGCCGCCAGATAGCGCTCCAGCTTCGCGGACTCGACCTGCTGCGGCTCGCTCTTGACCACTCCATGCCAGCCGTCGGCGACGGCGCGTGGCGAAAGTTTGACGGGCAATTCGTTGCCGTTGCCGATGGTCGCCGAGACGACATCGGCCCCCAAAGCCACCTCCGGTTTCCGTCCCGGCGCCGTCTTCAGCAGCCATTCAACCTTGGTCGTCGCGTCGGGCTGGCTCCCGCGCTCCGTGCTGTCGAGGTAGGTAATCAGGTAGTAGTTCTGGAGCGGCGGCGTCACCAACCAGAACCATGCCGCCACCGGCAAAATTGGAAGTCCAGTGAGCATCACGATGGCGACTATCAGCCACGGAAAGCGTTTGGGAAACTGCATCGGGCGGCTCATGATTTGCTCCCGTTCTTCGGCTCCGGCTTCGCAGAGACGGACGAATCCTGGAGAAGTTTGTGTGCCTTTGTGACCTTCTGAGCGTCGGCAGTTTCGCGGATTTTGAGGACGGTTTCGGGGAGTAATTGCTTGCCTTCCGAGGCAGCTTGAGCGGTCGCATGGAAGAGGTTTGCGAGCATGAACCGGGTCGCACAAACCTCCGCGAGAACCACCTCAACCGGGTCTGTTGGCCGCCCCCGCGCCGCCGTCAGCGCCGTATCGCGGAGCCATTCAGCGAGCGACTTGCCGCTCTGCTTGGCCGCCGCTTCGACCTCCTCCAGTTCCTCGGTAGAGAGCCGGGTCGCTACAGTCTTGGCGCGGAGGATCGTCCTTGCCCCTGTAGTAGCGAGCGCCTGAGTATCGAAATCGTGGCCCGTGCGGGTGGTGCTCATAGGAGCCCGCCTTTGGGCTAACCCTAGTCTCATCGCAACAGGGCGTCAAACAAGGTCGTTCACGCGCTCGCGTGAACGTCTTTTGAATCAGCATGTTTACAGAACTCGCGCGAAAGCGGCTCCCGCGTAAACAACCGTTTCCATTTGGAATCACGAATCAGCCAAGTGGCTGATTCGATACGCGATTCCAAATGGAATCGCAGGGACCCCTGGGGATTCTTCACAGCAACCCTTTGGGGGTGATGTGTCAATCCTTCTCCCGCTGCATCGCAGCGTGCTCTTCGCTCTTGCCCCTCCTGAGGCATCCTGGTGCTGTCACGATTGCCCTGCGATCCCACATGGCTGCCAAGCAAGCCCAGCATCGCTACACTGGCGGGCTGGGTGATGCTTAGATGACGCCGAGTATCCATCCCTCGATCTCGGCAGCTCTACGGTCTGCTACATCAAGGGGCGGACTGGCGAACGTGGATAGCGAGCCGTTGCTGTCGGCCTGCCTCATCCATGCGGCGATCGAGTAGGCGTCGTGCTGATGGCCATCACGATTCTCCCTGGGGTAACTCCGGCTCCAAAGTGCCGGGTAGACCTCGGCCACAACAGATTTTCCCGCCGGAAAATCCCACCCATCGAAGGGCCAGAAATGAACGCGACTGGCGGCTTTCAAATCGATATACCGAAGCCACGGAATACCGCTGTGGGTCGATTTTGCCACCGATCCCTGCACGTCAAAATGAAAGACGGATTTGGCACCACGAGCGCGTATTTCCGTCACACGCCTCCACCTCGGATTGCCGGATCGCGCGGGCGCATTGCCGCAAACTCCATCACGCACGAAATCGACATAAGTATGGTCATCGTCCGTCGGCCAATGGCGCTGGAAGTCTTCCAGAAACGCTCTCCAATCGAGCGGCAAACCATGCTCCGTGAAGTAGCGGAGTGGAAAGGAAAAGCCGTGGTCGATGCCGACAAGCATCGGTATATCTTCGGACAGAACCTCGGCCAACCACTCTGCGATTCCGCGCCGCGTCCAATACTTTTTCGCACTCGCGGGAGGCTGCACCTCGACCGGAGGCGTGTCTCTGTCCGCCGTATAAACGCGCAAGCCTTTGAGACCCGCGATGGGCGTCTCCGCCCCGGAGTAGTCGATTCCGATATAGCGCTCGAATGCCCCTCGCACGATTAAATCACCTCCGGAATTTCAGTTGTTTCCGCACTCTTCAAAGCAGCGTTCCTCTTCTTTATGTGCGCCGATTTCGCCTCCGCCTTGACCTTCATAACCGCCTCAATCTCGTCGAAGTGCCAGGGGCGAAAGTCGTGACTGTCCACTCCAACGTCCATCGAAAGGGAGATCGGATCGTCCGGGAGATTGCCATGCGAATGGCCGTAGAGCTGCCAAGTCCCGCGCGAATGATGCGGCCATACCTTCATCGCGTAGTGACAAAGAACGATCCCCTGCTTGCCAATAGAAATCTCGGACAGAGAACTCCAAGAAGAGAAGAGGTGTTGAAGTTGCCGCGTCGTCTTGTCGTGATTGCCGTCGATGAAATGGATGGTCCGACAAGCCAGCCGATTGCGATATCCCGCCACGTTGTCATGCTTGCCGAGACAGAAATCTCCGAGGAAATACAGTGTGTCGTTCGGCTTCACGCTGGCATTCAGCCGATCCACAATCACCTCATCCATCTCCCGTGTATCCGTAAACGGGCGATTGCAATATCGGATGATGTTGAAGTGTCCAAGGTGAAAGTCGGACGTAAACCAAGTGTCAGCCATGATGACGATTATGCAGGAATGAATCACGCGTTGTTTGTACGGTCAGTCGAGTCCGCGTCAACGGCGAAAGCTATTCATTGCGCGTTCGCAGCGTTGCCCTATCAGCGCGGCGACGGCTCCGACAACCGGGTCGCACTCTCCAATCCCGGCAGCGTTGCAAGGATCGTTTCGGCCAGTTCCGGCACACGTCGTTTCACAATCGGCTTGGCAAGTCCGGCCTCTTCCCCCCCGCAGCTCGAAGTTCTTCGGTGTCACCTTCTCCAACGAATACTCGCCGACGATCTTCATCGCCATAGTACGGCTTAGTTCCGGGACTCCTAGACTGACGTATTCTGTTTATATCGAAGGTTGTGACCAACGGTAAAGGAGATGTTAAGCCATGGTTCGCGTGCTACATACAGGGGATTGGCATATCGGGCAGACCCTGCGTGGATACTCTCGCGAATACGAGCATTCCCAAGTATTCGCGCAGCTGGTACGCATTGTGGCTGAGCGAGAGATAGATGTGTTGATAGTGGCTGGTGATATCTTCGACAGCCAAAATCCATCCGCCGAGTCGCAGAGGCTTTTCTACGAGACAATACAGCGACTTCACAGCGCGCGGCCTACTATGTCGACGATCATTATTGCGGGCAACCACGATGCAGCGGGACGCCTCGAAGCGCCACATCCTTTGCTGGCCCGATTCGGCGTAAGGGTTGTCGGTAGTGTCCGGCGACTTGATGGGAAGATCGATCCTGAGCGGCACCACATCTCGCTCACCGATGCGAGCGGAGAGACTTTTCTGCATGTGCTCGCTGTCTCCTATCCAACTGCGGCGTGTCTTCCAAACTTGATCCGATTGGATGATGAGTCCGGTTCGCCCGTTGTGAAGGCCGTCAAGCAGCTTTACGACGAGCTTTTCGACAGCATCTATCCGAAGTTGCAGGGCGTACCGTTGATCGTCACTGGTCATCTCCATGTGATGGGAGGCGTCGAATCCGAAGGCTCGGAACGACGCATTCTGGTAGGCGGCCAACACGCGGTGCCGCACAGCGTCTTTCCCGCTAACGCAATCTATGTCGCGCTGGGGCATCTGCACAAGGCTCAACCAGTTGGCATCGATACTGTCCGGTACAGCGGTTCCCTCATACCGCTTTCGGCCACGGAGCAGCCTTACCGTCACAGCGTTACACTTCTCCTCATCGATGGAACGACAACCACCATCGAAGATATCCCGCTGGAACGCCCGGTACCCTTCTTACGGCTTCCGCTTCATGGAGAGATGCGACTGACGGAGTTGAGCGAGCACCTGACGCAACTAGGGCTCGCCAACGATCTGGAACACCATCTTCGACCATTCGTTCAGGTTAGATTGGCTCGTGAGGGTTTGCTATCGGGATATCGCGAGGAGTTGGATCGTATCGCGGAAAGCTT
>Ga0116129_1000086_pt1 | contig 72667 bp, 65 predicted proteins | sample June2015DPH_17_2_FD_89732 | JGI IMG/M metagenome (GOLD analysis project Ga0116129, IMG submission 89732) | Peatland microbial communities from SPRUCE experiment site at the Marcell Experimental Forest, Minnesota, USA - June2015DPH_17_10 | ecosystem: Environmental > Terrestrial > Soil > Wetlands... | reverse complement strand
CGTTGACATTCGACCCTGGAACACTGGCGCCGGGCAGTTACCCAGGATCGGTGACCCTTACATCCAATGCGGCCAATGGACCAATTGTAGTCCCGGTGAATTTCACGGTGGAGGGCGAGGGGCCGCCGTCCATTCCGTTTCAAGGCGTGGTGGACGATGCCATCTTTGAAGCGGGCGACGCCGTGGCTCCGGGCGACATCGTAGCGCTCTTTGGCGATCAGCTTTCCCTCAATGCGCCGGCGCTGGGGCAGGGGACGCCGCTAGGAACACAGATTGGCACGCCGCAGGTGCTGATCGACGGCCAGGCCGCGCCGCTTTACTACGTTTCGTATGGCCAGATCAATCTCCAGGTCCCTGTGAACTCGGCGGCGGGGACGGCGACGGTTCAAGTGATGCGCGACGGCCTGGCGAGCAATACCGTGTCGCTGCCTATCGCTTCGCGGGCGCCGCGCCTGCTGCTGATCGGCGTGGGAAGCTACGGGGCGATCTTCAACACGGATTTCAGCATTCCCATGCCTGTCGGCTCTTTTCCCGGCGTGAATACGCACCCGGCGAGCGTGGGCGATACGCTCACCCTGTATGCGATCGGGCTGGGCCAGACAAACCCGGCGGTTGGGACCGGAGCCGCTGCCACGGGTTCGGCGTCCCTGACCTCTACGCCGGTGGTGTACTTCGGAGACTTCGTTTACGAATCGGCCACGCCTCTCTATGCGGGACTGAGCCCGGGTTCGGTGGGACTCTATCAGGTGAACGTGACGATCCCCCCCCGGCGTACCCAAAGGCAACGTGGCTGTGACGATTCAGTTCGCCGACTCCATCAGCAACATTGTGCAAATCGCGGTACAGTAGCTTAAAGCGACGTGAAAAGTCAGCCCACGCATTGGCCGCAGATCTATTTGTGCGTCGCCCTCACTACCCTGGCAACGCTGTTGCTGGAACTCTCGCTGACGCGCATTTTTTCGGTGGTGTTCTATTACCACTTTGCGTTCCTGGCGATTTCCATCGCGCTCTTTGGGTTGGGCGTGGGCGGCGTGCTTTCCTACGTGGTGGCCGGATGGAAGTTGCCGCTGGCGTATAAGCTGGGCGGCTTGAGCCTGGCCAACACCTTCCTGACGGCCTTGGCGCTGGCGGTGATTCTGCTGCAAGGCAACCAGATTCACGTCTGGGACTATGTGCTGATTTACTTCACCACATCGCTGCCCTTTGTGGCGTCCGGCGCGATAGTTTCGCTGGCGGTTTCGGAGACCATCGAGCGCGTCAACCGCGTCTACTTCTTCGACCTGCTGGGCGCAGCGCTGGGGTGCATGCTGCTGTGGCCGATGCTCGAATTGCTGGATGGGCCGGGCGCGGTGCTTTCCGCCGCAGTGGTGTTCGCCGCCGCCGCGGCCATCTGGTTCAGCATGGCGGGCTCGCTTCGCGGGCGCGTGATTTCCGTGGCCCTGGCGCTGGCGCTGGTGGCGTTCCTCACCTACAACAAGCGGCACGATCTGGTGGGCGTCCGCCATGCCAAGGAACATACGCTGGTCAAACCCATGTTCGAGAAGTGGAACAGCTTCTCGCGCATCGCCATCGAGCACGATCCAAGCAATGGCTCAGACTCCATCCGCATCGACGCCGATGCGCAGACCGGCATCGCTAATTTCGATTTCGATCATCTGAGGGAAGACCAGCGACGCAACCTGCTGGAAGACGGACCCGCGCTGCCCTACGCCGTTCGCCCCGGCGCCAAGGCTCTGATCATCGGCCCCGGCGGCGGATTCGACGTGGCGCGCGCCCTGGCCACCGGCAGCCACGATATTACGGCGGTGGAGATCAACCCCATCATCGCCGAGACCATCATGCAGTATAAATTCCCGGCGCTCAGCAACGGGCTCTACCTGCGCCCCGACGTGCATGTGCATGTGGAAGACGGCCGCAGCTTTGTGCGCCGCAGCGAAGACCGGTATCAAGTGGTGCAATTGACGCTGGTGGACACATGGGCTTCCACCGCCGCCGGCGCGTTTGCGCTGACCGAGAACAATCTCTATACCAGCGATGCGGTGCGCGACTACCTGCTGCACCTGACCGACGACGGCCTGGTGGCATTCACGCGCTGGGGATTCGACCCGCCGCGCGAATCGCTGCGTCTGGTTTCGCTGGCCATGCGGGCGCTGGGCGAGATGGGCGAAGGCGCAGCCGCGCAACATGTGATTGTGGGACGCCAAGGTTCGGTACAGGGATGGGGCGCGCAGGACACGGTGCTGATCTCTCGCAAACCTTTCAGCGCGGGCGATATCGAACGGGCTCGCGCGCTTTTCGCGGCATCCAAAATGGACGCTGTGTATTACCCCGGCAGCGAGACTCGCAATCCGTTCCGCGATCTGCTGCTGAGCCCGGACCCCGCCGAATACCAGCGCCAGTACGCCTTCGACATCGCTCCGGTAACCGATAACCGCCCGTTCTTCTTCTACACCGTGCAGCCGCGCGATCTGCTGGCATTTGTGCGAAGGGGTTCGACGCACGCCGCGGACTACAACGCCGTTAACAAGGCGATTCCGCTGCTGTTCGCATTGATGGGCATCAGCCTGGCGGCCACGCTGCTGATTCTGGCGCTGCCGCCGCTGGTGCTGGGCTCGCGCCTGCCGAGCCAGCGCGGCGTGCGCGGGTTTCTGCTGTACTTCCTGTTCATCGGCGCGGGATATATCCTGATCGAGGTCGCGTTGATTCAGAAATTCGTGCTGTTCCTGGGCGAACCGGTCTACGCGTTGACGGTGGTGATCTTCTCGATGCTGGTCTCGAGCGGCGTCGGAAGCGCCTTCAGCAAGCGGTTACTGGGCAACAGCGAAGGCCGTCTGATCAAGGCGCTGGGATGCATCGCGCTGCTGGCCGCGCTGTTGGCGCTGTTGGTCTCGCAGACGTTGACCGCGCTGGTGTGGCTGCCGCTGCAGTTGAAGATTGCGCTGACGGTGGCGACCATCGCGCCGCTGGGCTTCGCGATGGGCATGCCGTTCCCCACGGCGCTGCGGCGGCTGGAGGAGTGGCACGCGCCTTCGGTGCGCTGGGCATGGTCGCTGAACGCGGCGTCGAGTGTGCTGGGGTCGGTGGGGGCGCTGATGTGCGCCATCTACCTGGGCTTGATGCAGACGCTGATCATCGGCGGCCTGTTTTACCTGGCGGCGCTGGGGGTGGTGGCGCGGGTGCGGATGGCGACGGCGGCGGCGCCGGAGCCTGGGCCGGGGCGGGTGGTGCTGGCGCAGTGAGAGCGGGGTGGCCCGGTTAGTGCGCCGAACGGGGCCTGGGTTTTTCTCTCGGAAGCGGAGTCTGGTCCCTAGCCGAATCCGAACAACTTCCGCGTAGACCGTGTTTCGGGGGCTACCTCCCGAGAGGCGAACTGACTTGCATCTACTCACATAACCTCTCCGCCAGAAGTGGCAAAATGGACTCGAAATGTACATTAGCTTAGTCCGCATTCGGAATATCCGTTCCATTGCAGAACTGGAGTGGCGACCTAAACACGGGGGACCGGGCTGGCACGTGATTCTTGGCGATAACGGCTCAGGCAAGTCCTCATTCCTGCGATCAGTAGCGCTGGCATTGGTAGGGCCCAAGGAAGCACGGGCGGCACGGCAGGACTGGAATGCATGGCTTCGGAGTGGAAAAGATTTTGGATTTGTACGGATCATCATTCCCGACGTCAAATACGACTCGTTCTCTGGATCAGGCAGAACAGGCAGGACCACTGTCGTGAGTGCCTCGGTTCGCTTGGACCGGCTAGAAGAATCCGGACCGGAGGTCGAACTGGAGAAGCGCCGCGTCCCTAGGCGGTTGGAGGCAGGTCGCCATGTGTGGGGAACTGGTGATGGTTGGTTCTCGGCGGCTTTCAGCCCATTTCGTCGATTCACCGGCGGAGACAAAGAAGCAGAACGGAGCTTCTTGTCGAATCCGAAGCTTGGAGCGCATATATCGGTTTTCGGGGAGAATGTCGCGTTAACTGAAGGTCTCTACTGGCTGCGAGAGCTGAATTACAAGAAGCTGGAGCATGCGCATTCGCCGGCAGGCGGCCTGCTGCACCGGCTTATGCGCTTCGTTAATCAAGAAGGCTTTCTACCTCACAGCATCAAGCTGAAGAAGGTTACGTCCGAAGGCGTCGAGTTCGAGGACGCGAACGGTTTCCCCGTTCCGGTTGAGGAACTCAGTGACGGATATCGCTTCGTCCTCAGTATGACATTTGAGTTGATCCGGCAACTGAGCCGCCACTATTCAGAAGATCAGATATTCGATGTTCAGAATCTCCGCGTCATCGTACCCGGTGTGGCGATGGTCGATGAAATGGATGCCCATCTACGTCCAACTTGGCAGAAGAAGGTCGGATTCTGGTTTACCGAACACTTTCCAAAATTTCAATTCATTGTGACAACGCACAGCCCGCTGATTTGCCAGGCCTCCGCGAAGGGCTCAATTTTTCTGCTGCCAAGGCCGGGGACCGAAGAAGAAGGGCGGATACTCGAAGGTGCAGACTGCGACCGGCTTGTCTACGGCGATATCCTGGACGCCTACAGTACGGAGGCCTTTGGGTCAGGCGACACGCGGTCGCCGGAGGCGCACAAGATGCAGGAGCGGCTGGCGTCGCTCAACATTAAGGAACTGAAACAAGGGCTTGCTGCCAAAGAGAAGACCAAACAGCAGCGTTTACGCGCCGCTTTTCCGACCTCGTTTCATTCGAATGCGCGCTCGGCTCACGATGATTCAGCTACCATCCACCGAACTTCCAACCGATATCAAAAGGACATTGGGGAGGTGCCAGGCGGATATAGATGCGGAACCGGATTTCGGTGCGCGGGTCGGACTCGCCGCTGCGAGATTCAAGCTGCGAAACCGCGCGAACAACCCGGCATTTCGCCAAGTACGGCGCACGCTTACCTTGATGTGCGGTGGCGCCAAACGGTGTATGTATTGCGAGGATTCAGCCGCCGATGAGGTTGAGCATCACCGGCCCAAAGACCTCTATCCCGAACACGTATTCAATTGGGAAAACTATTTGTACGCCTGCGGTCCGTGCAACGGTCCCAACCACGCATTGAGAATCCCCTTGAGTTTATGATGCTCGATATCCCCGGGGACACATTCTTGTTTGTCCCAACAGCGGTCCCGAAATCGCGAGAATTCGAAAGGGCGTCATATACCATCGAACTCCTCAGACTGAATCAACGGGATCATCTCCCGGTTGCCCGCCGTGAAGCCTATGGGAGCTATCGGTCGCGATTGGCTGAATACGTTCACAATCGCGACGCCGGCGTTAGGAATTCTGCGTTGCGTCTGATGGTCGATGCAATAAGGCGAATGCAGCATCCCACCCTGTGGTTTGAGATGTGCAGGCAAAGTAACTTGATTCCGGAGCCGGCTCAACTTTTTGGTCTGGCGCCGGAGGCTATGACTTGGTAAACACCGCGTGCGCAGCAGGGAAATGACAATAGGAGTTTACAGCAGGTCTTCGCGCTTAGCCCGCTCCAGCGCTTTCACCACGTCGCCCACTTGCTGCGCACGGTCCCGCGCCGCCACCAGCAGCGCATCCGGGGTGTCCACCACAATCAGATCGTTCACGCCGAGCAGCGCTACCAGCTTGCCGCGAACGTCCACGAAATTGTTGTGCGCTCCCAGGTAAATCGATTCGGCCGCGATCGAGTTTCCACACTCGTCCCGCGCCAACAGCTCGTAGACCGCGTTCCAGCTGCCGACATCGTTCCAACCGAAGTCGGCGGCTGGAATGCCGTGCACCAGCGCCGATTTCTCCAGCACCGCGAAATCGATGGAGATGTTTTCGCACAGCGGAAACGCCCGGTTGAGCTTCTGGTGGAATCCGCGCGAGCCGAAGGCCGGCAGCGCGGCCAGAATGGTCGCCGTCTTCGGCAGGTGCTGCCGCAATTGGTCGAGCAGCGCGTCGCATCGCCAGAAGAACATGCCCGAATTCCAATAGAAATTGCCCGAGGCCAGGTAGCGCTTCGCCTTCGCCAATGCCGGTTTTTCGTGGAAGCGCTTGACGCGAGCGACGGCGCCGGGCTTCGAGCCGCGCGGAAACTCCACATATCCATATCCGGTCTCGGGCCAGCGCGGCTCAATGCCGATCACCATCAGGTTGCCGGCGTCGGCGCTTTTGAGAGCGGCCTTCACTACGTTGCGATAAGCCGCGGCTTTAGCTACCACATGGTCGGACGGAAACACGCCCATCACGGCGTCCTTGTCGAGCGACTGCAGAATGTGCGCCGCCAGACCGATGGCCGGCGCGGTGTTCCGCTGCATGGGCTCCGCCAGAATCTGCCGCTGGGGAATCTCAGGCAGCTGCTTGACGATGGCGCCGCGCAGGTGCTCATTGGTGAGCACCCACATCCGCTCGGGAGGAATCACCGGCGCCAGGCGTTCCACGGTGTTCTGGATGAGCGAACGCTCGCCGACAACGTTCAGCACCTGCTTGGCGCTGCGCTTGCGGCTGCGCGGCCAAAAACGCGTGCCTCGGCCCCCGGCCAGGATCAATCCATAATGGTGACGGTTCATCTACTTTAGTTGAGCGGATAACCGTGGATCAGACGCAGCGTGCGGCTCCAACGCGTCTTGGTGGGGAAGTGCATCGCGATATCGATCAGATGCTGGACGCCCAATCCCGAATCCGTCAGCGCCGAGGTGGAAGCGTCGTACGACCAGTAAATGATCAGCGGCTTCCCGATGATGTTTTCGCGGGGGACGAAGCCCCAGTAGCGGCTGTCGAGGGACCAATCGCGGTTATCGCCCATGGCGAAGTAATGTCCCGGCGGCACCACCACTTCGCCGTTCACCACGTGATTCGCCAGCATCTCCAGCGCCGATTCCGCCACGTTGATGTTGGGCTGCCCGGGAAAATCGTCGCGATAGGAATCGATATAGCCGGTCTTATGGTATACGTATGGCTCGTTCATCGCCTTGCCATTGAGAATGAGCTGCTTGTCGACCAGCCGGATATGGTCCCCAGGGACCCCGATGCACCGCTTCACGAAGGTCTGCTGGATATCCACCGGGTAGCGGAACACGATGATGTCGCCGCGCTTCACCTCCTGGTACGGCAGCAGGTATTTGGAAACGCTGCCGCCCGGCGCGTAGGCCAGTTTATCCACCAGCAGGTGGTCGCCGATGAGCAGCGTGTCTTCCATGGAGCCGGTGGGGATGACGAATGCCTGCAGCAGGCTGGTAGTGCCAAAGAGGAGCAGAATGACAGTGACAGTCCATTCCGCGATAAAGCCGCGATGCGCCGCCGGCGTCTGCGCGGGCGCTTCCGGAGGCGCATGCTCCACTGCTATGCCGTTGTTTTCTTCCACAGCCTCATTTTAACCTGATATCCTGTAAGAGCACGCCCCGAGGCCCCCCGATTGAGCGCCATCGCAACGAATCCAGCTCCCGCGACCACGTCCGAACAAGCCCGCCGCCGCGCTGTGCTGATGGTGGTCTTTTGCACGTTTCTTGGCGCGGCCGCACAGATTCTGATGAAGCTGGGCGCGGACCACGCCAAGGCGCATCCCGGACTGGCGGGCATGATCACTAACCCCGTACTCATCGCGGGCTACGGCCTATACGCCGTGGTAACGGCGCTGATCGTGGTTGCGTTCAAAGATGGCGAGCTGTCGGTGCTCTATCCGATACTTTCGCTGAGCTATCTCTGGGTGACCGTGCTCTCGTTTTTCGTCTTTCACGATACTCTGAACGCCGACAAATTGATTGGCGTCGCGGTGATCATCTGCGGGGTCGCCGTGTTAGGGCGCGGAGCGAAGAAATGATTACCACGCCGCTCAGTTCCATTCTGCTGGTGCTGGCCGGGTCGTTCATCGGCTCCATCGGCATGGTGTTTCTGAAGAAGGCCTCGAAGCATCTTCACCAGGGTTTCCTGCATATAATCAGCGTGAACGCGGCGGTTGGCGTGGGGCTCTTTATGATTTCTTCCTTCATCTATCTAGCAGGAATTCGCAACGGGCAGCTCTCGGTTTTGTTCCCGATGGTTTCGCTCAGCTATGTGTGGGCGTTGTTTTGGGCGCGGCTGGTGTTTAACGAGCCGCTGACCAAACAGAAGTTCGTCGGGCTGGGCCTGGTGCTGGTAGGCGTGTTCTTCCTGGGATTGGGAAGCTGAAGGCTGGCGGTTTTTCCGAGGCTTGGCCGGAGCTACGGGAAACAGGGGGCTGAGGATTGGGTCAGAATCCACTTCACAGCATCCCCTAAATCTGAGACCCGTGCATCCGGAGCGTTGGCGGGGCCTCGTTCCCGATACTGGTGGTCGATCGGGATTGTGCGGCAACCCGCAGCGTGTCCGGCATCGATATCCCGCCAACGGTCGCCAATGAAGAAGCTCTTTTCCAGATCGATGCCGTAGCGTTCCGCGGCTCGCAAAATCAGGCCCGGCCGCGGCTTCCGGCAATCGCAGCCGTCCCGGTCGTCGTGATAGCAAATGAAACAATCGGCAATCGGCAAGCAGCTGCGCAGGTAATCATTTATCGCTTCTACCGTCTCGCGATTCTGACGGCCCCGAGCAACGTCGGGTTGGTTGGTAATCAGAATGAGGAGATAATCGGCCAGATGAAGCTGCGCAAGCATCCGTTCGGCGTGGGGAGCGAGTTCTACCCGGTCGACGCTTTCGGGTGGATGAGGTTTACCATCCCGGATCGTCGCCCGGATGACAACCCCGTCACGGTCTAGAAATACGGCGCGCGCCATTTCTCTTATAGTTTGCCTTCCCGGCGGCACCATTCGACGGCGCAGACCATGCCCTCGTTAATCGTTACGCTCGGGGCGTAACCCAGGCAACGCTGGATCTTGCCGCACGACAAGGCAACGTGCCAATGCGCTTCGCCGACCAAATGGAGATTCTTCCAGTAGATCCCCGCGGAAGCCAACACACGGTCCGCACGGTAAGCGATGGGCCCCGCGATCGCCGGCAACTGGAGAATTCTCAACGGTACGCCCAGCGCGGCCGCCATGGCCTGAGTGATGCTGCGAGTGGTGTAAACCGGTTCGTCCACCACATAAAAAATCTCACCGGATGCCGCCGGATGGCTCATCGCAAGCCGCGTTGCCTGAACCAGATTGCCGATGTAGGTGATGCTTCGGCGGTAATGCCCGTCGCCAACCATTGGCATACGGCCGGAAATAATCCTGCGATATACATCGACATGACGGTCGGGCACCGGGGGGCCGTAGAACATCGACGGACGAAGAACTACGATCTCGAAGACGCCTTGCCGGTGCATCTCCATCAGCGCTTGCTCAGCGAGCAATTTGCTGCGCCCGTAATCACTGAGCGGCCGGGCTGGGTCGGATTCGGTAAGAACCTGGGTATCCGATTCACACCGCCCGCCCGCGGCGTTCGAGCTAATGAACACAAAGCGGCGCACCCCGGCCGCGCGCGCAGCCTGAGCGAGCCGGATGGTCCCTTCAGTGTTGACGCGATACCAATCGGCAGGCCGGTCAACATGGATTACTGCGGCGGAATGGATCAGCACATCGACGCCTCGCAGCGCTGCCTCGACCGACTCCGGAGAGTCATCCGTCCGGCCCAAGTCCAAGGGATGAACCGACGACAGAATGGGGTTCCGCTTTCTGAGGTCGGCGGAGGAAGGAAAGACGCTGGGGTGGAGGAAAGCCTTAACTTCGATAAGCCCGGAATCGCAAGCCGTCAGATCGTCAAGAAGGGCCTGAGTCAGCCATCCGGGGAAACCCGTGACCGCCAAACATTTCACTCCCAAGCTATGCCGCTCCCGGGATCGCCCATGTCATGCTTTGCGCATCGTTCGATAGTAGAACAAGAAGGTTCGATGGTTGCGAACGGTCGTGAACGGGGCGCGATCGAGTATACGTTCCACGCGCGGCCACCCTTGCAAATAAGGATGGAGATAGCTCCATTCTTCGTCAAGGATTCGAGCGAAGTTGCGCAGTCCGCCGGTAATCGCCAAGACTTTCTTGTATAACAGCCAGAACAGCAAACGAACCTGCGGGCTGGCGGGGAAATCGAGAATCGCCAACGTCCCCTGTGGCTTAAGCACGCGATGACATTCGTTTAGGAACCTGGCCACTCCGTCGGCGCCGCCCATGTGGTGAAGAGCGTGCAGATTAAGGACAACATCGAAGCTGGCATCGGGAAACGGCATGTTCTGAACATCGCCGTGATGCAGAACAATCCCGGTCCCATTCCGGTCCGGAGGGGGCGTGGAATCGATCCCCTCGAGATTCCGGAATCCCGCCTTCTTCAAAACCTCAAGAGCCTCACCCCGCCCGCAGCATGCATCGAGGATACGAATGTCTACGGGTAAGGCCAGAATGCCAAGCCGCTTGAGTCTGGACGGCAGTTTGGCCCTTCTCGCCGAGTAATAAGGCTCTTCATAATACGCCGATTGCCAATCGGAAGACACCGCTGTAACTGGGGACGGATCGTTCATGCTATGGATGGGCCGGGCCCGCCTCATAATCTACGACGATCGCAACGCTTGAGCACTGCCAGCGGAAAAACGGGACCTTCTCGACCCGATGATTAAACCAGACCAGGGCGGGCAGGAACCATCTCGGACACTTGAACGGGAAAAGAAACGGATAGATCTGGAATCGGGTCACACGGTAACCCGGATGCCCTTCGAAGAACGACCGGTACTGCCTGGGGCTATAAGACCGCTCACCCGCCGCGCGATGGCCGGGGGTGAACTCGAGCAATCGGCGAGGGATGCTCCGGGCGTTCGACTCGACTAACAGAGTGCGGCCCCGGCCGGCGCGCATCAACTCACGCGCCATGTCTCTCGGCCGCTCCACGTGATGCATCACATCGAAGTCGACGATCGCATCATACTCGGCGTCTTTGCAGGGTAGGTTTTGCGCGTCGGCCCGCACGGCAGTCAGCGACTGTTTTCGCAGCCATGCGACGCCTTCCTCAAAATACTCGGACACCACATAGCGGCGGATCTCGCCCTTATTCGCCGCGAGAATCGCGCGTGACATATCGCCATTGCCCGATCCAACTTCAAAAAAGTCCCGATCCATCTTGTCGCCGAAGGTATCGTAAAAAAGCTTGACATATCGCGGCACCACGAAGATATCGCTGATGTCGCCAATCAGCTGTTTGCGCCAGGAAACATTCTCAGAATGGATGTGCGCCCAAGATGGCTGCGCCTTGTTTGCGCCCGGATCTACTCGCGAGCTATTCACCTTGGCCTGCTTCCGCCTGACGGAGGCCATGAACACGGCCAGAGTAAGATTTCAGCACGTTAGTAATCACCCGGCTGCCTTCCAATTCCGGCGCGTAATTAAGCCGCGACAATCCTTGGCTCGCCATGAATTCCATCAACCGGTGTCCATCCCTTGGGCAGTATAGCATCCAGAAACCGCCGCCGCCAGCGCCGGCCACCTTGCCTCCAAGGACTCCGTACTCAGCCCTCACGTGTTCATAGAGCTTCTCGACTACGGGAACTGTCACCTTGCTTGAAAGCTTGCGTTTCGAAAGCCAGTGCCGGTGCATGAGCTCGCCGAAGCGATCGAAGTTGGCCGATCGCATAGCTTCCGCGATCTGATATCCGATGTCCCGAATCTCCAACAGACTGCTCTCCGTGCCTCCACGGACTTGCTGACGCATCGCCTGGTTTTGTTCGGCGAGGATCTCAGTGGTATCGCGAAGAGTGTTGGTGTAGTAAAGGTGAGTGTTCGCGACGAAATCGGATAGGGCGTAAGCGCTCACGATCAGCGGCGTAACTTTCACCTTACCCGTACGATCGATCTCAAGAGAAGTGAGGCCGCCATAAACAGCCATGTATTGATCCTGCTTACCGATGGGCTTCTTCAAAATGTCCAGCTCAATTTCGCACGCCTCTTCGGCCAGACTAGCGCGCGATTCCGGGTTTAAAGTATAGGCGCGCAATCCATTCAGAAGACCCACCAGATAACAGCTAGATGACCCCAGTCCGGTCCCGCAGGCAAATCGGCGACGGACACGATTTCGATCGCGTCGCGGACGCCGTGGCGCAGCAAAGCTTCCCGGGCGAGCTCGTGCTGCAACAGGCTGGCGTCGGCTACCGACTCGCTTTTGGTGTAGTGGAGCCGCACCAGCCGATCGGCATGAGGCACGTTCAGCACGACGTACATGTACTTGTCGATTCCCATCGCCAGCACGAACCCGCCATGCTTCTCATAGAAGCTGGGAAGATCTGTCCCGCCGCCGCCGAGCGTGATCCGAAATGGAGTTCGGGTCGCGATCATAGGCTACAACCGGAAGCCCGCCGCTCGCGCGTCGTCGTAGAACATGCGGACGGTATCGAGTGACAACTCGGTCAAGCACTTTCCGAACAGTTTCATCTTTTTCAGTATGTCGTGCGTTACCGTAATGATGTCGCAGCCGGCATCTTCCGCATGCTTCACGTTCAGCGCCTCGCGGCAGCTTGCCCACAACAACTCGATGGATGGATTCGGGGCCAGCATCTGTTTGGCGCGCCGCATGACGGGAACCGGATCTACGCCGGTATCCGCGATCCGCCCGGCGAATACCGATACGACAGCAGGCACGCGCCCAGAGAGCACGCGCTGCACGTCGCAAACCTGCTCGGTGGTGAGCAGAGCGGTGACGTTCAACTTCACGCCGCTGGCCGACAGGTCGCGGATCAGGTCCGCACACGATTCCGCGCGCGTGTTGGTCACCGGAATCTTGACGTAAACGTTGTCGCCCCAGGCGGCGATCTTGAGCGCCTGCCGCCGCATATCCGCAAAGTCATCGGAGAAGACCTCAAATGAAATTGGGAGATCGCGAATAGTTGCGAGAATCTCCTTCGCGAACGCCTCGTAGTCGGCGACGCCGGCATTTCGCATGAGAGTCGGATTCGTCGTGAATCCGTCGACTTGACCGGCTTCGTACAGACTCAACATTCCCGCGATGTCGGCGCCATCCGCGAAGATTTTGATATTCCGCTTGCTCATTTCCCTTGCGCCGTGCTGAGCGGTTTGGCGACTGCGTTGACCAGCAGATGCCATACAATCCCCTGCCACCCTTCGGCATGCGGCGTGATGCGCTCCTGAGACACGACCGGCACCAAAATGCAGGCATCGGCGACCTTGGCCGCGAATCCGCCGTCGCGACTCACCACCGAGATAATCTTCGCGCCGACTTGCCTGGCGAGCGTCATGCCGCGCACCAGGTTCTGAGAGGTGTTCGCGCTGCCGCCCCCGACTGAAAATACCAGAAGCACGTCGGCCGCCCCAATCCGGCTGGTTTTCAGCCAGGATTCAAACACGACTTCCCAACCCGCGTCGTTGGTCCAGGCAGTCAACTCAGCCACGTTGTCAGTTGGGCAGTAGCTCTCGATCCCGGCGATCTTCCGGAAATCGTTAGTGGCGTGCGAGGCGTTTGCGGCGCTTCCGCCAACGCCCAGGATAAACTGGCGCCCCGAGCCGGATTGAAGCGCCTGAAGGATTTCAATGCCGCGGCCGATCGCCGCGCGATCGATAGGCTGCGCGATCTCGATAGTTTCCGCGAGATAGGCATCAATGTAGTGTCGCGACTGCAGCGGCATCTCCGGCTGGCTCTCTATCCTTCACGCAATTCTAATCTGGGTTCCGTCACGCCGGGTCCATCATGCGCCGGCCCTTCAAGAGGTCTGCGCTCGCGCCTTCGAAGGTTCGCCGTTATAAACTCCCATGGCGCCCCGGATCCGTATGGCGAGAAGATCGATCGGATCGAACATCATACAGCGCAAAACGTTGATTCGCGATCCGGCCTTATTCTCCCAATGCACAGGTTGGTAGTACACTCGGATTCCCAATCTATGCATGATGAAGAACAATTCGACGTCGAACATACCGCCATCCACGCGACTGCGGGCGAACAGATCCCGGCAGGCCTCACGGCTGAAGCACTTGAAGCCGCATTGGCTATCGATCACGGCCTTTTCAAATACGATCACGTGAGCCATTAGCTGCAGAGTCAAGCCCACCACCCGGCGCCATTTCGACTCGAGCTCCTGGTATGTTCGAACGCCCACGACCGCTTTGTATTCGCCGCGGCTAAACACGGGAAGCATGGCATCGAATTCCTCGATAGGCGTGGCGAGGTCGGCATCCATAAAGAGAACCACGTCGCTGTTCGCCGCCAGACAACCGCGGCGCACCGCCGCTCCTTTGCCCATATTTCGGGGCTGTCGCACCAGGGTCAGGTTGGGCCACGTTCTACGCAGGTCTTCGACAACCTCAGGTGTGCCATCCGCGCTGCCGTCATCCACCACAATAACTTCGTAGGTGGTGAAGCGGGAATCGAGGTATGGACGAATCGCCGCCAAGGTGCCGGGCAAACGGTGGGATTCGTTGTAAGCCGGGATTACCACCGTTAGCGACAGTCGCGACATCTGCATACCATGCTCCAAAACCGCGTGCGCAGCCTTGCGGGATCAGTCCGCGGCCCAGCGTCAACGTTCGGGAAAGCCGATTGTAACGCAATCCGGCCAGGCGGGGTTTCTTATTGTGGTACATTTCCCTTGAATGTCGATATTGAGCCGTGGTATTCGGGATAATCAAAGTTGAAAGCCATGCTGCTCGCCGCCGGTGAGGGACGGCGCCTGGGGTCCACGACTCTGGACCGGCCGAAACCGATGCTGGAGATCGCGGGCCGGCCCATCCTCGAACATAACGTCCGATTTCTTTCCCGGTATGGAATACGCGACCTGGTCGTCAACTTGCATCACTGCCCTGAAGCAATCACGCAGTACTTCGGCGATGGCGCTTCCTGCGGGGTCCGGATTTCCTACTCGCATGAAACGGCTCTTCTCGGTACCGCGGGTGCGGTGAAGAACGTATCGTATCATTTCGATGAGACTTTTATCGTGATGTACGGCGACAATCTGACAACCTGCGACTTGAGCCGTTTAATCGATTTTCATCGGCGCAAAGGCGGCGTCGCCACAGTAGCGCTTTTTCACCGGGAAGATGCAACTGCCAGCGGCATTGCCGAGTTGGATGGCAGCGACCGCATTGTGCGTTTCCTGGAAAAGCCTCGGGCCGATGAGGTTTTCAGCCGGTGGGTGAGCGCGGGAATTCTTATCATGGAGCCTTCGGTGCTGGATTTCATCCCCAGCGGCTGCGCCAGCGATTTTGGGCGCGACGCGCTGCCCGCCCTCCTCGCCGCCGGCCAGCCGCTCTATGGTTACCGGATGACCGAAGAGTTGTGGTGGGTGGATTCGCCGGAGGATCTTGAACGTACCAGGCGAAGCTTCGAAGCCAACCCGTCCGGCGGCTGAGGACCGGGATCTCACGCTTGACTACAATCGAAAATGACGACCGTGGCTGGAACCGTGCATAAGTCGGTCCTGATGTATCGATGGTAGGAGGTGAAGACGCTGGAAACCAGCCGTTCGTACTGCCGGTCGAACCGCACAAAGCGCCCGCGGTCGTGCTTGTGAATCCAACGGGCGATGGGATGCTGCGGCTCTGTGAAGGCCGGATCGTAGCTGATGAAGCGTCCACCGGGCTTTAAGAATTCGCGGATTCTACGCAGCATGGCGACTACCTCGTCATCGCTCAAGTGGTGCATCACGCCCATCGCGATTACCTGATCGAACCCCCCCGATTGCTCCATCTCAACACTGTTAAGGTCACCCTTTAGAAACCTTGCCCGTTCTCCGAATCTGCGGCGAGCGGCGGCGACATAATTGCCGGACACGTCAATCCCGAGATAGCGCACCTGCGGCATGAGTTCGAAGACATCGCCGGGACCGCAACCGAGGTCGAGTACAGCGTCTCCCTCCCTTGGACGAACATATCGTTCGACAAACTCACGATTCACGCGGGCCGATCCGGTCAGCGCGCGAAACACGCGGTAAATGCCATGGTGCGCAAGAGCGAGCTCACTCAGGCTCTTCACGCTGCCCCTGTGCGTGAGGTGATTTACTGGTCAAGCGCTTCCAAATGACCGAGTCCGGACGCGCCAAGAGACTAATCCCTGAAATTAGTACATCGGCCTTCTTTCCACCGGGCGTATCATTCTCAATAATCAACTTGCGGGCGTCCTCGGGATGGTCGACTTCCAGCATCTGGATCGAGTAGCCGGAGCCCGGCGCTAGGGTCTTGCGGGTGTAGAATGCTTTCTCGCTACCGTTTAAGACTCCAAACCCAATCTGGCCACTCAAGACTTTGGCTGAAACCCTGATCCAAACTCTATCCCGATCGGTAGACGCAAACGGCAGCGGTGTGTACGCGGCGTACGCCCATTGTTGGGCCGGCGTCGTAATATGGAGTCCCTCCTTATTCTGAAGCGAGGTCTCTTTGGTCGTTGGCAAGACGGCCGAAAGCTTCAGAATACCGGAAACCTCCTCCAAACCTTTTGGCTCGATTACGGCTTGGCTGCTGTCGGTTGTCGATACGACGTCACGTTGCGCTTCTACGCGAAGCGGTTCGGTGGTCAAGCGCTTCCAAATGAGCGAGTCCGGGCGGGCCAACAGACTGATCCCCGAAATTAGTACGTCGGCCTTCTTCCCGCCTTCCGTATCATTCTCAATAACCAACTTGCGGGCATCCTCGGGATGGTCGACTTCCAGCATCTGGATCGAGTAGCTGGAGCTCTGCCCAAGAGTCTTGCGGATGTAGAATTCTTTCTCACTGCCGTTCAAGACTCCAAATCCAACCTGGCCGCGTAAAACCCTGGCTGAAAGCCTGATCCAAACTCTATCCCGATCGGTAGACGCAAACGGCAGCGGTGTGTACGCAGCATACGCCCATTGTTGGGCTGGCGTCGTAATATGGAGTGCCTCGTTATTACTCTGAAGTGAGGTCTCTGTGGTCGTGGGCAAGATTGCGGAAAGCTTTAGAATACCGGAAACCTCCTTCAACCCTTCCGCCTGGATTACGGCGCTGCTGTTGACGGTTGTCGATATAACATCGAAGAATCCGAGATGCAGCGCCAGATGGCCGTTTCTTATGGTGGTATCCTGCTCTCCGGCAACGTCCCACCCGATGGCCTTTAAAGAGGCATGAGCTCTTGAAATCGCATCGTCATTCCACGATACAATCAAAATATCGCCGAGCGCTTGAATTCTATCGCCATCCTTTGGTTCCAGATTGGGTAAATGAAAATTCAAGAGACTCCAGCCCCACAAGTAGAGTGAGCTCAGACCACTAATGATGCCTAATCGCGGCTCGGTCTGGTCGTACCACACTAACATCCTTCGGTCGCTTCTCACATGATTCGTCCACGCATCCGCGTCTAGAATCAGTCGAAATCCTTCCTTATTCGTGTAGTCGGAGCCGGGAGACTTCGAAAACCAACCCTGTCTCCATTGCAAGGTCAGTTGAAGGCTGCACATAAACAAAGTGCCGCCGATGAAAGCGGCTGGAAGCGTTCGACGAAACCGCGGAATACATAGGAAAACACCCGCCGCTGCTCCTATAGCCGCCACCCACAGGGCTTGGTAGCCCCACAGCGTCGACAGCGAAGGATGCTGCGATATGCACGTGATAAGTATCTGCTGAAGGCGGTCGAACAACGGCATTGAAAACAGCATTGTCCCTCCTGTTGCCACGACGAATCCGGCAATGGCGATGGATGCGGACTGACGCAAGGCCTTAGCCCAATCGTTCAAGAGAGCTGCCAATGCGAGAACGTAGACCGGGAAGATGTAGTCCGAATAGAAAAACAATTTCGTGAACGGAAAGCCAACGAGTTCCCAGACCCAGATCGTCAAATAAGAGACAGCGAACAGCGCCAGGCATATTCTCTGACGGGAAGTTGCCTGCCTTCGGCAAAGGAGCCAGAGAGCAGCGGGAATTAGAGCGCTGTAAGGAGCAAGCCAATGCGCTTCGCCTATCCAACCGCCGATCGGCGTCGCTACCTTTTGGGCTGCGCCGAATCCATGCAGAGTATGGCGCACCGAGTTGGCAATGTAGAACCAATGACCGGTCAAAAAATAATAGACACAAGACCAGACGGCGAAGGCTGCGGCCGAGCCGGCTAAGAATATGCTGAGGCTCTCCCAAAAGCGATGTTTGGAATACAAACTGTTGGTAACAAAGTAAAGCAGGGGGACCGTCCAAGCGATGTTCATCCAGAGTAGCTGGGTAGTGACCAGACACGTGGTGAAAATGCCAGCCGTAAACAACAGGATTCGCCATTTATAACTCGTGGTCGCGCGGAGCACGAAGAGCAACGACAGACTATAGTATGCAATGCCGATGCCATCCACATAATCCCAGCCGAAGGCCATCAGGAAATACGGCTGGACGCTAATCAGAGCGCAGGAAATCAGAGCCGTCGACTCATCAAAAAGGGTCAAAACCGCGTAGTACAGAGCAAATATCGCCGTGTAGATGGTGAACAGCTTTATAACATAGTTTCCAACCCATGGACCAAGGGTATGGTACACGAGCCATCCGGGGACGTTATAAGATAAGCGGTCGCCATAGTACGCACCGGGAAACGCGAGAAGTTGGGCTTTCAGGTGAAGAAAATAGCTGGTATATAGCCACGGATCTATCATGGGCGACTGGCTGCTGGTGAACGCCCAATAATCATTAAGGAGCGCCAGTACCAACGGCAAGACCGCCAGAATTCCGAGATGCGCCAGACGGATTCTTGAAAGCCGTAGCGAAGAAAAGGGGGGTGAGTGGCTGATCGCTGAGCGGCTTTGCGAGATTGATCCCATGAAGTTTCCTTAAAAAAGTAAGCCTCCATGTTACATCACTTTGCGGCCAGGCAGTGCTTCCGAGCGCTTGGATGCGGTGAGGTGCGGCAGGATGTTTCCAGGATGAACCGGGGTCTCAAAGTGCGATGTTTCTTTAACGGCCTCTGGGGGACTCTTACGTGCCCTGTCAAGACTCATCTCGATGCGTGTTGGCGCGGAGCTGAGGCTGGTGGAGAACGCTATCGATTACTTTTCGCGAATCAACTCGGCGTGACGCCGCAGTGAGGCGAGAAGTGTCGCCACGCCGTCCGCCATGTCTACCGCAGCCAGAGCTTGGGTTTGATCGGTGGGAAGCCGCGGCAGGCGATCGGCCACGACGCGGAGCGGAGCCATCTGTACCGAAAGTTGAGCGCACAGCGCTTCACCGCAGGCCTTAGCGGCGGCATACTCTGCGAAGTAGGGATCCGGTTGCTCGACGAACACAGTGGACGGGTACCAGATGCAGGCGTTCGGGACGCTGCGCGCGGCCATCCAATTAACGCTGCGCACCAAGCCCATCGCATACGTATCGAGCAACATCGCAAATAGCGCCGGATTGAACTGCCCCGGCCAGCCAGCCGGAATACGCGGCGTCGCGAAATAGTACAAATGCGTGTAGGGCACGGATTGTCCCGGTTGATCCAAGGGCGGTGCTGCGACATCGAAACGTTGCGCCTGCATGTGCATCCCCAGGGCTGCTGCTTCTGCGACGACGGCTTGGGCGTCCGCCTCACCCTGGCGCCATGTGATAGTCACCTGCGCCCCGCCAATCGCTAACAGCTTAGCCGCGAGTTCGCCCAGCCCGCGTGAGCCGCCGATGAGGATCGCCTCCTGACCGGCGAACTCATTCGCGCCTACAGTCTCGCGCATCTCCGCCATGGCCTTCTGGGCGTATGGTTTAGGTCGCAAGAATGCGCTGACCGTTCCGTGTAGCCCTCCCGATTGCACCGCCATGTCCACCAAACGTACGCGCGGGTCGGCGCGGATCACCTCGTAGTTGAGCGTGTCTCCGGGCGGCGTTGCAGGCTCGTAACTGAGATCCAGACTGGAAAAGATCGATAGCAGCCCAGGACTGACCATGCCGACCAATCGCGTTGTCGCAAGCAAGGCGGCGACAATTGCCGGTGGGAAGCCGGCGGCCAAATGAGGGAACATCAAGGTCCAATCAGGTGGCAGCGCCAGAGGGAGGTTCCCGGCTTTTTTCTCCAGAGCCGGCATTTCATGCTCCTCGCAATCCAAGGCATCCATTTCGTTGGCGCCCCGCCAGGCAGAGGCCTCGCACTCGGCCAGAGTCAGGCTGATTCGCACCGACGTGCCCGCCGCCCCTGTAAGTCTGCCCAGCAGCCGATCTTTATCTTGCTGCCAGACCAAATCCACTGCTTCTCCAACTAGCACGCCACGCTCAAATTGAGCGCGCAGCCGGGCGAAACCGCGAAGCTCGCGGCCGGCGGCCAGTACATCGAGTGCCCAGAGCAAGAGGTGAACGCCATGAACGGCAACGCCGCCCAGCAAGGAGCGGCGCGCTGTCAACGGATCGATATGCACAGGATTGCGGTCGCCTGAAAGGTCCGCAAAGCTGCGCTGACACGTCATCGTGAAAGAGCGCACGGCCATATCAGAAGCGGAAGTAGATGAAGTCGGCGTTGGGCGCCCCTTGCCGGCCGGCGGAAGCGATCCGCTCGGCATCCAGGGATATTTTCAGCGCCAGCGCCCCGAAGAAGACGATACCGGCAACCAATGCCCCCATCGCAGTGCTGCGAAGGAAGCGCAAGGAATTCGCCACGGGGCGCCGGCGCACGTAAAAATCTACCGCCTGAACCAACAGGGTCGCCGCCACCGCAACCAGGCACCAGCGTAGCGCCGGATCGCTTGCTGTGCCCTGTCTTGCGAGTCCGAGCAGGAACTGGCCGACAATCGATAGACTGTCGGCGCGAAACAGAATCAGAGAAAACAGCCACGTCCCCTGCAAGACCAGGAGGCTGAACAGCCAACCCATCCAACTGCGCGGCGCGCGCCCCTTGGTTGCCGCCACCCAGCCGGCGATGACGAGGCCCTGGGCCACGCCGAAAAGCAAAAAATGCCAACCGCTGCCATGCCATATCCCAAAAATCGCCATCACTATCAAAACTACCGCGAACAGCGCCCAAGACTGCGTCTTACGATTGCGTACCCGGCGGAACACCGCCGCGGCGAGCGTGTCGTAAACGAAAGTGCGAATCCAGTTCGACAGCGATACGTGCCAGCGTTGATAGAATTCCGAAGGGTTATGGGCGAAAAACGGCGCGCGGAAATTCAGTGGCAGGCGAAAACCCAGCATACGGGCGATACCTCGCCCCATATCCGTATAGCCGGAGAAATCCAAATAGAGCTGAGCATAAAATCCGAGTAGCGCCAGCAATAACGCCGGCCAGCCCGCATTCCGCGGCGCCGACCAGACTGGATCGATGATTCGGCCAATGGGATCGGCGGCGAGTTTCTTGAGAAATCCAATCGTAAAAAAATGCAGCCCGACGCCGAGATTGCGCCAGTGGAGCCGCTTGGCGCTTCTGAACTGGGGTGCGAGCAATCGCCACCGCACGATCGGGCCGGCGATCAGATGCGGCAGGAACATGATGAATAGCGCCCAGTTCATTGGCGGGACTCGCAAGCGGCGGCGTTCGATATCCACAATCGCGCTTATCGCCTCGAAGGTATAGAAGCTGATGCCAAGTGGAATCAATAGCGCAAATGCAGCCGGCGCCGGCAATCTAAGGCCAAAGCTATCGGTAATGAAGCCGCGATATTTTAAGTAACCGAGCTGCAGCACCAGAAATCCTATTACCCAACCGGCGCCGCGCCAACCTATTCGATAACGTGCGTCCAGTGAGAACCATTCGTATACCAACACCAGCACTACGATTGCCGGCAGAAGGTTCCATACATTGCTCCAGGCAAGGAATATGGCGCTCACAACCAGCAGCAGGAGATTCTGCGCGAATCTGCTGCGCAGGTTATAGAACCATACTAAGAGTGGCGGCAGAAGCAGAAGGAAATTGTAGTTTGAGTAAATCATTAAACGTTAAGCCCTAAGCTTTATCTTCTACGTCTTCGTCAGTCAGTTGACCTTTGCCTCGGCGCGAGATAGCCACGTAGCGCGGTCAATGCGTTCAATGGGCTTATCCAAGTACGGATGCACTCCGCTCGGCTCTGAATTATCGCGGGGCGCCAGATGGCTGCGCAGGTCTTGTGTGACTTGTGGGACGATCGCCTGGAAGATCAGCCACGCGCGCATTCGCTGACCTAATTCGGTGTCGTGCCACGGGTCCCCGCAAATGTCGGTGCTCTTTGGCATCCGCCCATCGATGTCGATCACGTTGGCTCCATTCGCTTGCGCCCACGCAACGATGGTCCCATTGTGTGTAGCCAGCATTTGCCGGAGATCGGCATACGAAAAGGGCCAGAACAACGGACCATTGAGAGTTTCGTACAGGTTCTTGTCGGCGTCGCTTCGCAGTTTCAAACCGTCCCACACACAGAGTCTCTCGGTTGAAACGAACGGAACGGCGCGCAAAGTTTGCGCGAGCGCCTTCAAGCGGTCGAGTTGACTCACGATCCTTGCAAAATATGGGTCCTTGTTCGCCTCCTTCAGGTCCACGCGCCCGGCGGAGACAGGCGGCAAATGCAGTTCCACCCGTGGTTTGACGGGTTCGGGGAGGAGGCCATTCGAATCAGCATGAGTATCGCCGCCATCCACCCGGCGCGCCAGCGCCGGAGCTATAGCAGAGAGCGCGCGGCCTGCGGAATCGCGGAGCGGGCTTTGCTCCCGGGGAGGCGGCGCGCCGGCTTGGACGCCAGGCGGGAATGTGGCGAACGCAGCCATCTGCGGCGGCACAAGCGAGAAACCCGGCGCGAAATATTCTACGACGTAGTCCAAACCCATTGGACCCAACTCATACTTCATTGCCGCTAATTCATCCTCGAAGCCTAGTCCCTGCCGGCCGGCGTTTGCCACCTCGAATTTAACGCCTAGGTTACGGGCCTTGGCCCAAGCGTCCAGAAATCCTTGCAGATGGAAGCCGTAGAGATTATGGGACGTCGAATCACCGAGTATGCCGACGCGAAATGTTCGCGGTGGCTTTCGTACCGCCATGTCAACACTAAGCCAGCCCCAATGATTGGTGATCCATCCGACTGGCCGAAAGTCGTTGTCGGGATAGAGGCGATAACGCGGATAAGGTGAATCATCGAAGCTAGGGAAGGCGAAAAGAGTATCCTCCTTGAACCCGCGAATCAGTGCGACCTGACTTGCGTCCGGATGCCCCAGCAACGCACTGTTCCAGAGATAGTTTTCCTGCTGCATGGCGGTTGGATTCGCGGCTGTGCGCGCTTGGAGCTCAGGATTGCCTTGCTTCTCGATGCGCGCCGGCGGCGCCGCGAACCACGCTGGGTCCACTCCCGCCTGATAAGTTAACCCGGCGATCTCGTCCGCACTGGAGGGGTTGGGGGACTGCGCCGGCGCCGGTCGAGCCTTCAGTTCGAATACGTCGATCCGCCAATCGTCGTCCAGCCGGCACAGCAACTCCCCGCCAATCGTGAACCAGAACAGAGTCCCGATTCCAAGCAGAACAAAACGCAGAAGTCGCGAATTAAAATGCATCAGGGTCACATTTAATCACAATGGGAACTTCGCGTGCCCCGTAATCCGCCAAATCGAGCGTCCAACGATCCCCATCCCCGGTAGAGACGGAAGCGAAGCCGAGCTTGGCGTAGTGCTCGGACACCAGTCCGTTACGCTCAGTCGGGCGATAGATCCCTACGAGGCGCCGAATACCGGCCGCACGCGCTTCCTCAACGAGACGGTTAAGAACCGCCTGTTCTACTCCACGACCCAACACGCGGCAGCTCATTACCCAAGTGTCGATTACCCAGTCACCGTTCTCGGGCCTGCAGATCAGAGCTGCAATCATGCCATTGTCGCCGAATTGATCGGTCAGTCTTACTTGCATAGTTAGCGTTGAGGGATCGGCCGCCATAACCATGATTTCCGCCTCAGTATAGCGGCGCGTCGTAAGATTGAACTGGTTGGATTTGTTAATAAGCTGAGCAAAGCGCGACCAGCCGAGCTTCCCCCCGGTAGTAAAGGTCGCCTCCATATGAAGCGACTGCAGGAATTCACTAATATCCCGGGATTGTGCGGCAAGTGTCTCGCGCCGCCGGTTGGCGGCATACTGGTCGACACGCATTCGGTCTTCGGCGGAGAAGGTCACCGCCTCGAAGAACCCAGCGGTCATGAGCACTCGCGCGTAGGCGGCCGGGTCGGAGGGTAAGTCGGGGACAAGCACCTTTGGCGCCGACTTGCGAACCTGGTCGCGCTCGAATGGGCTGTCGTCAAGGAATACGAAGCTATCCAGGCCGAGTGACAGACGGTCCGCGAGGATCTCCAGATTAGTCGTCTTATCCGCCCAGTTTATCTGGAAAGCGCTGAAATCCGCCTCTCGCAAAATCATTTCAGGATGTTCGCGGATGGCTTTCAAGGCCACAGCCTCGTCGTTCTTCGAGCATACGGCCAGCAGCACGCCGCGCCGCTTCAGGGACAACGCGGCGCGCTGTACATCCAGAAAAGCCTCGCCGATCGGGTCGCCCTGGCCCAGCCGGATGCCTTCTATCCCATCATCGCCGATCACGCCTCCCCACAATGTGTTGTCGAGATCGAGCGTCAGAACCTTACGGCCTTGGCCGCGGATGGCGCCGAGCACGCGCACCACGTGCTCGGCGTACAGCGGTACGCATTCAGCGGCAAAAGGCAGGCGGGCCGTCATGTATTGGGAACGGTCGTACCAATTAGCCAGTCCGATTTGGGTCGCCAGAGCCTCGACATCGATAAGCGATACTCCGGGCCCAAGAATCTCGTCCAGCAATCGCTTATTGAAAAGGGCCGCTAGCCATGGCGGCGTGCCGGGCTGGCGGCGGTCGAAGGAGCCAAACAGGCGTTCCGGCGGCGCGACGATGCTTTGTACTAGAACTGCTGCGCGGCTTGCAGTCTGAAACGCCGTCACCAGGCTGCGTAATTGCCCGATTGCTCCGTCCACCGCGATGTCCGCATCGTTATCGCGAAGTGAATAGTCTGCGAAATAGGCTCGAAAATCCAGCGCAAGCAGAATCGCATCCGGCTTCGCCGGGAGTACGCCGAAATCGGCCGAGACGGCTGCCTGCAAGGTCACCCCGAAAGGAGCAATCGCAGTTTGTAAAGCTAAACCGTGTCGCAAGCCGGCGCCCTGCAGAGCCGGAGCTAGAAAATCGGTGGTTGTGTTACTAACAAGGCCTAAGGTAAACGGCTGAAGCGGCGAATCGCCTTCCTCAGCCCGAGCCTTGTTGAGCGAGCGGACCAAGCGCAATAATTGGCTGTCATTGAGCTCGTAGTTAGCCAATTCGCGAAGCGCCCCAACCCGCTTCGCGCTCATGCGATCGATAACATCGCAGCGCCGCCGGAAATCATCTGGCGCAAGCGGCAGCCACGGCATGCGGCGGACAGTCATGATCGGTTCAGCCAGCACGCCGAACGATGCCGGCCACCAGATCCCCAACGCTACGATATTCCTGAAACTCGCCAACATCGAATTTGATGCCGAACTCCACCTCGATGGATATCATCAGCCGGATATTCGTCAAACTATTCCAGCCATCCACATCGCGCGCCGTAGTCGCGGGGGAGATCACGATCTCGTCATCGTCGAAGACGTCCCGGAATACCCTGGTAAGCCTCGCCAAGACCTCGTCGCTATTCATGCTTTGGTCCGTAACGCAGTGCTTTCATTGGAAGAGAATATCGCCCGTGGATGACCAGCGCCCATCAAGTGTCAGAAGTAAATCGTACACCAACGTTCGGCTGTAGGTCCAGCGGATTCACAAGAGGCCGGCTTCATCCGAGATCGATCCCGCAAGCGATCAGCAGTTATCATCGTCTTTTCACACTACCGAACCTCTACCAGCCGCGGCGGCCGGGCATCCGCTTCCAACACCCAGACGCCCCGGTCCGGATAGTATTGCATCAGCTTGTGGTCCTCTTCTGCGCCCAGATCGAGGGCCCATACCAGGCGTTGCGCGTCGATAACGGCGCCGTTATGCACCCACTCATGAAAGCCGTGCTGCGGCGAGTAACGCACGAAGACCAGTTGCTTTCCGGGAACTTGCGCGAGTTGGCCGTCGATGGCTATGCGGCCCTCCGGATCGCCCTGGTTCAGATAGTCCCACGCCTCGTACTTCGCCATTGCCAGGCGCACGTTGACGTCGCGCATGGAGTGGATGCCGTACCAGAAAATGAAGTGCGCGGCGCATAGCAGCACGATCAATCGCGATGCTAGCGGCGACCACGCGGCCAACCGCTCCAGCGCCGCCACGGCTGCCAGGATGAACAGACACGCCAGCGCGGCGATGTAATGCGGATAGAAGTAAGGATAGAAATTGTCGGCGATCGCAAAGAGACACAGCGTCGCCGCGACCCATTGAAACCTTCGCTCTCTCAGTCGAAGTAGGAAGACGGGCAGCGCGAGATAGAGCGGGGCTAGGAAAAAGAAGCGATAGAATCCGCTACGCTCCACCAGCCGATCCCAAAAGCCCGGAGTATCGTGCACGGCGGATTGCGCTTGATAGTCGAGCTGTTGGGCCGGCGTCAGCGCGCGGTGCGGCACGGGGTTGGCTTGAAAGGTGAAGGTGGTGGGCACGCCGTATTGATAGCGGCTCAACGCATAGGGCAGGACGCTGAAACTGCCGGTCACCGCCCGGTTTTGCAGCGCCATCAGACCGAGCGCCGGAAGGAACGCCAACGCTGCCGCGCGCCACGGAATTCGCCACCGCCGGTTCATCAACAGATACGCCGCTACGCACATCGACATCACGCCGAATTCGAACGGGCGAGTGAGCAGTTGCAAGCCGAGGCCGATGCCTAGCGCGGCGCCATCCCGCGCGCGAGATTTCCCCGGCAGATCACTGCCGCGCAAACGTGGCAGCGCGCCGAACACCAGACATCCCGCGATTGCCGAAACCGCGCCGCCCCAGTATGTGTTCACCCAATAGCTCAACACGCCGAACTGCATCACCGCGAGCAGGCCGCCCACCACCGCCCAGCCGGGCGTGGTCCACGCGCGCAGCATCCAATACGTCAGCGCGCACAGCGCCGCTACCGAGAGCAATACGCCCGCCCACGGATGCCCGAAAATGAGCCAGCCCGCGGCCATCGCCAAGCCCTGGCCGGGCGGGAAGATGGAACTGTACGACGGCTGCTGCAGCACGAATACGGTTTCGAAGAATTGGCGCATGGGGTGCGCCGGATTCGCCAATCGAAAATGCCGCAGCGTATCGGCGAGCAGCCAGTAGCTGAAATCGTCCGACCCGGCGGGCGTTGGCGCCGGGGCACGCGCCAGCAGCGCCAATCGCAGCAGGACCGGCAGCGCCGCCAGCGCCAGCATGCACCAGGCGGTGCGCTTCGCGAGGCGCTGGACGAACGGTTCGGCCTCGGCGCGCACCAGCGTTAACAGCACTAACAGCGCGGCCAGGGCAAGCTCGATGAAATCGCTCGCGCCGAATCCGATGGGATTGTGCAGGGGCAGAAACGAGCGGAAGAAGTCGAATAGGAACATGTGGCCGGCTATCCTTGAGTGTAAGCGGATCGGAACGCCTGTTCCTCGGCCGGCCGTTCGCTCACAGCGATGCGGCGCCTGTTTTCGATCCGAAGCGCTGTGATGACTCGCACCTGGCGATCGACGACGGGCCTCATGGGCGGGTACGCATTTCCCGGTTTTCGAATATAATGTGTGCCAGTGAAGGCGCATCCAACGCGAACCGCGATTGGTCGACCGCAAGAAGGGAACTCAGGTTTTCGATTCTCTTCGGGATCGTCGCGGGCCGATCGAGGTTCAGGATACGCCGCCGAGTTGTCTCTATCGCCGCTTGACTAATAAGAAGAATATTCTCGACAAGATTGGAGCAGAGAGGCCGGCGGAGCGGTGATCGAACGCGCCTTTTTCGGCGGGCTGCTGGCGTATGGAGCCGGCGCCGTGGCAGGCCTGATCGCCCCTCGCGGTTCCGTGTGGCCGCGGGTTCTGAGCTGCGGCCTGGCTCTACTTGGCGGCCTGCTCGAGCTGTGCGCCTGCATTCTCAGTCTTGCGAGCGGCGCCAATGCGCATTGGGAGATTCCCGCGGGCGTTCCTTTTCTTGTCTATGGCTTCCGCCTCGATGCGCTCTCCACTTACTTCAACCTGATTCTCAGCTTGCTCGCGGTGGCGGTTTCGACTTACTCTCTGGGCTATCTCCGATCCTTCGAAGAGAAGAGGACGGCCGGCATACTGGGCTTCTTCTACAACCTGCTGCTGGCGAGTCTCACCGCGGTTTTCACGGCATCGAACGCCTTCTTTTTCCTGCTTGCGTGGGAAGCGACGGCGCTCTCAGCTTATTTCCTGGTGTCCTTCGATCAGCGGGAGCCAACCGCGCGCCACGCTGGAAACCTATACTTCGTGATGTCACATGCGGGCACAGGCTGCCTGCTGGCCGGATTTCTGCTCTTGAGCGCGCAGGGGGGAAGCCTGGAATTTTCCAGCTTTGCGTCCGCCGCCTGGTTGACGGGGTCAGCCTTGACAGGCCCAGCATTGACCGGAACCAGGCAAGCGGCGCTCTTCCTGTTATTCTTTGCGGGCTTCGGCGTCAAGGCGGGCATCATCCCGCTGCACATCTGGCTGCCGGAGGCGCACCCGGTAGCGCCAAGCAATATTTCCGCGCTAATGTCGGGGATCGTCATCAAGTGCGGCATCTATGGAATGGCTCGCGTGTTTTTCGAATTCCTGGGCATGCCGCCGTTGTGGGCCGGAATCGTGGTGCTGATGGTGGGCGTGGCGTCGGCGCTGCTGGGCGTGTTATACGCGCTGATGGAGCACGATCTGAAGCGCCTGCTGGCGTATCATAGCATCGAAAATATCGGCATCATCCTGATTGGCTTCGGCGCGGCGATGATGTTCATGTCGCTCGGTTATAACCGGCTCGCCGCCATCGCTCTCATCGCGGGTCTGTATCACACCATGAATCATGCGATCTTCAAGTCTCTGTTGTTTCTGGGCGCCGGCTCCGTGCTTCACGGCGCGCATACGCGCAACATGGAACAGATGGGCGGCCTGATTTCGCGTATGCCCAGGACCGCGTTCTGCTTCCTGGTAGGCGCGATCGCGATCTCCGGATTGCCGCCGCTCAACGGCTTCGTGAGTGAGTGGCTCACTTATCAGGCGCTGCTGGCGGGATTCGGCGCCACCGAGAAGCTGACTCGCATACTGTTTCCGGTCGCCGGAGCGTTGCTGGCCTTGACCGCGGCGCTGGCCGCGACGTGCTTCGTCAAGGCTTTCGGCATCAGTTTTCTGGCTCTGCCGCGCAGCGAGAATGCCGGGCGCGCGCGGGAATCCGATTCCTTCATGGTGACTGGGATGGCGATTCTGGCAGTGACCTGCGTGGCGCTGGGTCTGGGCGCGACTCTGTTCCTGCCCGTGTTCGATGGCATCACGGTGCGGCTTGCCGGGGCGCAAGTGAGCGGCAGTCTGATCACCGCCGGCGGATTGGCGCTGAGGGCCGGTACCGGTCGCGGCGGGACGGTTTCACCCGCCGGGATTGCCGCACTATTCGTGATTCTGTCCGCGGTTCCAGCTTGGTTATTGGCGCTCTGGGGCGGCAAGCGAAAGCGAGTCACTGGACCTACCTGGGATTGCGGATTGCCCGGACTAACATCGGACAACGAGTACACGGCCTTCGCGTTCTCAAAACCATTGCGCATGATATTCGCCGCGCTCTATCGACCTAGCCGCGAAATCGAGACCGAGTACGAAGTGTCGCCTTACTACCCCAAAGCCATCCATTTTGGCAGCGAGATCGAGTCTCCTTTCGAAGAACGGCTGTACGGTCCCGCGCAGAGAGCGATTCTTATGCTCGCGAGACGAATGCGGGCTATCCAGGCCGGCAGCATCCATGCCTATCTCGCCTATATATTCGTGACTCTGATCTTGCTCTTACTCTATGGGGTGCGATCGTGACAGCGATTGGAGCCGCCCTCGCCGCAGCGGCGCAACTGCTGCTCTTCCTGACGATCGCTCCTCTGGTGACCGGAGTGATCCGCACCATGAAGGCGAGGCTCCAGACGCGCCGCGGCCCTCTCGTCTGGCAGCCGTATCTCAATATCCATAAGCTGCTCCGGAAGGGGATGGTGATTCCCGAGACTGCTTCCTGGCTGTTTTCAGTCACTCCCTGGGTTGTCTTTCTCACAGCGGCAATGGTCGGTCTGATGATTCCGATGGTAGTTACGGAAGCGCCTCTCAGTCTGTTCGGCGGAGTGCTCGCCGTGGTGTATCTGCTCGGGCTGGGCCGTTTCTTTCTGGCGCTGGGAGGCCTCGATGCCGGTACTCCATTTGGAGGACTGGGCAGCAGCCGCGAGATGACCATTTCCGCCATAGCCGAACCGGCCATGATGCTGGCCATCTTCACCGTCGCCATCTCCGCCAATTCCACCAACCTGAGTGAAGTGGCGAGATCCGCCATTGGCCAGAGCTGGCGCTTTCTGGCGCCTTCGCAGATGCTCGCCTTCGGAGCCATGTTTATCGTGCTGATCGCGGAAACCGGGCGCATCCCGGTGGATAACCCGGCCACCCACCTCGAGCTAACCATGATTCACGAAGCCATGATTCTCGAATACTCCGGGCCTTATCTGGCGTTGATCGAATGGGGGGCCTCTCTGAAACAATTGGTATTGATGACGCTGCTCGTGAATACTTTCTTCCCGTTCGGGTTGAGCTCTGCGTGGACTGCGGGCGGCGTTGCGGCCGGCCTGGCATATTACCTGGCGAAGGTGCTCGCGATCTGCTGCTTGGTGGTTCTAATCGAGACCGCCAATGCTAAGATGCGTCTCTTCCGCGTCCCCGACTTACTGGCTATAGCTTTTGTGCTGGGCGCGCTGGCGCTGATTTCCACTTTCCTGTTTTGAGCCGCTATGTACTTCTATCAAGACCCGCAATTCGGCAACAGAATGATCACGCTGATGGCGGCGTTCGTGCTGGTTCTTCAGATCGCCATGGTAGGTCAGCGATGGCTGATCACCAACATCCGCGTCTTCGCTGCGCAATCGTTCCTGCTGGCGGGGATCGCCAACACGATCGCTTACTTCAATCATGCGCCACACCTTTACGCCGCGGCCTTCCTCACTTTCGCCTTGAAGGCTGTGCTGTTGCCAATCGTGCTCGAGCGATTATACAGAAAGATCGATATCGATCGGGAGATTACGCCCCTGATCAATGTGCCTGTGTCAGTGGTGATCGCAGGGGGCTTGACCACGGTGGGTTACCTGGTTGCCCAGTCACTGCACCGCCCCGAAGAGACGGCCTCACCCGCCAGTCTGGGGCATAACACGCTGGCAGTGGCAGTGTCGCTGTTTCTGATCGGGTTCTATATGATGATCACGCGGCGCAAGGCTCTTATGCAGGTACTTGCTCTTCTATGTCTCGAAAATGGTCTTTTCCTGGCGGCGATATCGCTGACGTACGGCGTCCCAATGATTGTGGAACTGGGGATACTCTTCGATCTTGTGGTGGCGGTCATGGTGTTAGGAATCCTGGTCTACCGCATCCAGGAGACGCTGGACTCAATGGATGTGAGCAAGCTTTCGAGGCTGCGGGGGTGAAGAGGTACATGCAGATCGCAATCCGGGGCCCCGGCCCTCAATGATTCTACTCTTGATTCTCGTGGTTCCACTGGCGGCGGGCGCGATGTCGCTCACGGCGCGGAAGCGTGCGGCCATGGAAAAGATCAACGTCAGCGCGTTCGCCCTGGTGCTGGCGCTGGCGGGCATACTCGTGGCGCAAGTACTTCGGGATGGAAGCGTCTCGATATGGGATGGCTTCCTGGAGGCGGATTCGCTCAGCGCTCTGGTGGTTTTGCTGACCGCGGCTGTCGCTCTGGCATGTTCGGTCTACGCGGTCGGCTACTTTCGCGACGATGATACGGATCATATCACGGCAAGTGAGGTTCGCAGGTATTACTGGCTGACTCCGCTATTTGTCTTTGCCATGCTTATGGTGGCAGTCTCCAACAACCTGGGAGTGATGTGGGTGGCTACCGAAGCTACTACGTTGACCAGCGTCTTCCTGATCGCCTTTTACGGCCGCGCGACGTCTCTTGAGGCGGCGTGGAAGTACACAATGATCGGCGGCGTCGGTTTGTCGATGGCCCTGTTCGGAACCATCTTGACTTACTATGCCGCGCACAACGTCCCTGGAACGGACACTCTCGCGGGTTTGAACTGGTCGGTCCTCGCCAGGAGCGCTTCGCAGCTCGACCCTAATACCATGAGATTCGCGTTTATCCTGGTTCTGCTTGGCTATGGAACGAAGGCGGGCATCGCGCCCATGCATACATGGAAGCCGGACGCCTACAGCGAGGCGCCGGTGCCGGCGGCGGCGATGCTGGCAGCGGGCGTACTGAACTGCGCCCTCTACGGACTGATCCGCTTCCATGTTCTGGCGGCTGGATGCATTGGTCCACAGTTCGGGTCCCAACTTCTGATTTTCTTCGGGCTCCTGTCCATCGGCGTGGCCGTTCCCTTTGTGCTCGTGCAGAAAAGCTTCCGGCGGATTCTGGCGTACTCCAGCATCGATCATGGCGGCATCATGATTCTGGGTCTCGGCTTCGGCGGAGCCTTCGGCGCGCTCGGGATGCTGCTGCATATGACGTTTCATTCGGTCACAAAACCGCTTCTGTTTTTTTGCGCTGGAAATGCGCAGCAGCGATTGAAAACGGATCTGTTCCATCAGGCGAAAGGAGGTCTGATCCATTCCATGCCGGTAACCGGCTCCGTTCTACTGATGGCAACGCTGGCAGTGACCGGGACGCCGCCTTTCAGTATGTTTCAGAGCGAGTTCACTGTGTTGCGCGCGGGCTTCACTAGTGGTCACGTTGGCGCCGCGGCTATTTGCGTGGGTTTTCTGGCCGCCATCTTCGCCGGGTTCCTGGTGCACTTCTCCAGACTGGTACTGGGCGCCGGCCCGGCGGCGCATCGAAGCGCCTCTGCCACCGAAAAAGAGCCGTCCCAGTGGAAGATGTATTCTCTGATCGGCCTCGGTGCCGTGGTTGTGACCCTGGCGTTCTGGCTGCCCGGGCCCTTATTCCAATTGATTCGCAACGCGGCCAGAATCGCATCGGGGGAACGATGATCGCGCCGGCCTTTCCATCCTTTGTTGAAGCACGGCAGGCTCTGGGCGAACAGGTTCAGTCGATGGATACGGGGAGTGATGGTCACATCTCGATGCGCGCCGCCAGCCCGGACGTCAGAGGCATCATTCAATATCTGCGTGGCGAATACCAGTCCCGGGTAGTCACAATGTTCGCCGAAGACCGCCGCGCCGAAGACGGCGTTTACTTCATTTACTATGTCCTCGAACAGATCGGCAACCCGCTCTATCTGATCCTACAGGCGCCGGTCGACGACTCCGGAGATACGCCAGCCTTCGCTTCTCTCTCCGCCGAGTTACCGGCGGTGAACTGGCAGGAACGGGAGATACAGGACTTATTCGGGTTGAAGGCGGCAGGACATCCGAATCCGCGCAGGGTCGCCTTACACGATAACTGGCCGGACGTTCATCCGCTGCGCAAAGACTTTCCAATCGGAACGGTGCTGCCACCTTTTGAAGGCGAGCGCCACATGTACCGGCCGGCGCTGGGAGAGGGCGTGCTTCAGGTCCCGGTGGGACCGGTGCACGCCGGTATTATCGAACCCGGACACTTCAACTTCGCGGTGGCGGGTGAGCCAATCCTCTATCTGCAGCTCCGCATGTTCTATACGCACAAAGGGACAGAGAAGCTCTTTGAAAACATGCCGATTCACAGAGCGGTGTTTCTGGCCGAGAGTATCTCGGGAGACTCCAGCTTCTCCCATGGCGTGGCTTTCTGTCAGGCGATCGAACGGGCCGCCGAGATCGAGGTTCCGCCGCAAGCTTTGGTTACGCGCACGGTTCTTCTGGAACTCGAGAGGCTCTACAACCATGTGGCTGACATCGGCGCCATCGCGACTGACGTCGGTTATGTTGTCGCCAATGCGCATGCGGGCCGCGTGCGCGGGATGCTGCTGAGCTTGAACGAACGGATCGCTGGGAATCGCCTTTTGCGTGGAACGGTCTGCGTGGGCGGCGTGCGCAGGGCGTGGCAGGATGACCAGCAGGTCGTCGTCCGGGAAACATTAAACGCTTTTGAACGGGAATTTGAGGACCTGATCCGGATGATTTACGCTTCCGATTCCACACGGGACCGTCTGGAGCGTACGGGCATTCTGCGGCCGGAGAAAGCCAAAGACCTGGGAATCGTAGGCGTGGGCGGACGCGCTTCGGGAATCGATCTGGATGTCCGGCGCGATCACCCATACGCGGCCTACGGCAAATTCGCGTTCCGCGTGCCGGTCTATCAGGCCGGAGATGTCTGGCATCGCATGCAGGTCCGGATCGACGAAGTCAAGGAATCCATCGGGATCATCCGAAGCGCCACGGAGCAGAACCTGCACGGACCGCATTGCGCCGCCCCCTGTACGATACCAGCCGGCCGCTGCGCGCTCAGCGCGGTCGAGGGCTGGCGCGGTGAAATTATTCATTGGGTCAGGACGGGACCGGATAATTGCCTGGAACGCTGTAAGATCAAAGATCCGTCGCTCAATAACTGGCCCGCCCTTGTCGAAGCGGTGCAGGGAAATATCATCGCGGATTTTCCGGTCATCAACAAGAGCTTCAACCTTTCCTATTCGGGCACTGACAGGTGACTTATGTTCAAGATCCTTCAGAAGGCAATCCGCACCGGGATAGTGACGACTGACTATCCGGATACACCAGCGCGGCTTCCGTTAACGTCGCGCGGCAAACCGGCGTTCGATTTTAAATCCTGGCAGGATGCGCGGCCAGCGGCGGCGGTTTGTCCTACCGGCGCGATCTCTTTTCGAGACGTGGGCGATTCACGCACGGTAACTGTGGATTACGGCCTGTGTATCTTCTGTGGACTGTGCGCGGAGGTGGAGCCTGGCGGGGCGGTGCAGGTAACGCGGGAATTCGAGCTCGCGACGAGGGACCGGCGGCAGCTCGTCATGGAGGCGGAATATGGAGTGACTCCGGAAGGGACACACTACGAGTTGCGTTCCGCCGGTAACGGGGCATCAGTCGAACAATCAGTTGAGAAAGCGGGTGAGGAGTTACACGAGCGAATCGACAAAGTGCTGGGCCGATCGCTGGCGATTCGCGAAGTAGATGCGGGCTCATGCAACGGCTGCGAGTTAGAGATCAATGCGCTGAACAATCCCATCTACGACATCGAGCGATTCGGCATCCATTTCGTCGCGTCACCACGGCACGCGGATATGTTACTGGTCACTGGCCCTGTCACCCGGAACATGGAACTTGCCCTGCTCAAGACTTACCGCGCGACGCCGGAGCCCAGGTTAGTCGTCGCGGTTGGGGCCTGTGGCATCAGCGGCGGGATTTTTGGTGAAAACTACGCTTCGCTCGGCGGCGTGGACAGGGTGATTCCGGTGGATGTTTATGTGCCAGGGTGCCCGCCGCGGCCGGAAGCGTTGTTACATGGAATTCTGCTGGCGGTGGGACGGCTCGGGTAGGGTATGCTTTAGCTTGCCATCGCCGTCGTGCCGCAACGCGGCACGCGGCGAACCTCGCTAAAAGGCAGGCAAGCCGCCGGCGAGATTCCTCAACGGTGCGCGATGGTCGCGCCCCATTCGTCGGGGCTCACGTTCCTAAATAATACGGCTGCGCACCGCATATCGCCATGTGCGCGCTTCAGCCGCAGTGGGGCGTATACAGGAAGTGATTCAAGGCTCCAGCGATAGCGTCGAGACCGGCTGTTGCGTCGAAGGACATCATCAGGTTCTTGCTTCGGCCTGACTTGAATCGCACGGCCAACCCGCTGCCTCGGCCCATGCGCCGCTCGTACACTCGATCGATAGTGTTGGCCGCATACACCTTCTCAATGGTCCACAGCCCTATCCGACGCCGTACGACAAGCGCCCGGCGGTCCCGATCAGCGATAAACGTTGAACCAACCGCTGCATAGAGCGCCATGCAGCCCAGCCCAAGGGCCGGCGCCACACCGACCATATTCCGGCTGGCAACGAGAATTGCGAGTCCGCCGACCCCGAAGATTAGAGCAGATCCAGGCGTCGCGGCTTCCACAATAACGACGCGGCGATGGGATCGCTCGATCTCCTTAACCCGTGTGTCCGAAGGTCCACATCCAATGAAACAGTTTTAGCGCAGCGCTCAGTTTCGGCGCATAGCGCGCCGCCTCCGGCTGGCCGCATGGACGACCCGAAGCATACCCCGCCCGGAATGTTGTATACTGGAAACTACTGGAAGTTGATCCGCAAGCCTTTCTCCCTTAACCGGTAGCCGGTTGTCGATTCTCCTCCGCACACAAATAATGAAAAGTTTCTCCGAATTCTCAATCTCCGCTCTCGTGAAGAGCAACCTATTAAGGAACGGCTTCACCGAACCAACCGCCGTTCAAGCCCAATCGATCGAACCGGCGCTGGCCGGGCGCGACGTGGTGGCTACCGCGCAAACCGGTACCGGCAAGACGCTCGCGTTTGTCCTACCTATCATTAACCTTCTCGAAAAAGAAACGTCGCGCTCCGGCGTGCGGGCACTCATACTCAGCCCCACCCGCGAACTCGCCATCCAGATTAACGAAACCTTCGTCAAGATCGCCGTGGGCACGCCCGTGCGCACCGCCGTCGTGGTTGGCGGGCTCAATGAGCGCACGCAGTTGCAGTGCATCAAGAAAGGCGCTCAAGTGGTGATCGCCACGCCCGGCCGGCTGTGCGATTTTCTCAGCCGCCAGCTGGTGGATCTGAGCGGCGTTCGCGTGCTGGTCTTGGACGAAGCCGACCGCATGCTCGACATGGGCTTCCTGCCCACCATCAAGCGCATCATGGCGACGACGCCCCCCAACAGGCAGACGCTGTTCTTCTCGGCGACCATCGAAAGCTCGGTCAAGCACCTGGTGGAATCGCACGTGAAGAATCCGGTCCGGGTCGAGGTCGGATCCATCACTAAGCCGGTCGAAAAGATCGATCTGCATCTCTATGAAGTGGAGCAGGACCGTAAACTGGCCCTGCTCGAAATGATGCTCCGCGAGGAAAAGGGATCGTTCCTGATATTCGCGCGGACCAAGCACGGCGCCGACAAGCTGGCGAAGAAGTTATCGCTGACGGGCGCGAAAACCGCGACCATTCACGGCAACCGCACTCAAAACCAGCGCAACCAGGCGCTGAGCGGCTTTCAGGACGGCTACTATCGCGTACTGGTGGCGACCGATATCGCGGCTCGCGGCATCCATGTGGAGGGCATCGCTCACGTGGTGAATTACGACTTGCCGCAAGCGCCGGAAGACTTCATTCATCGCGCCGGACGCACCGGACGCGCGGGCGCCACTGGGACGGCCACCACTTTCGCCACCCGCGCCGAACGCCCCGACATTTCGCGCATCGAGCGCTTATTGGCCACGCGCCTGGTGCGGCGCGAAGTTCCCTCGGATGTGGGGCGCGAGCAGAAGTCCGCCGGTGGAGTCATAGTTATTCCGTATACTCCGCCGCCGGCGCAGCGCCATGTGAGACGGTTCGGCCCCAAGGGTAGAGGGACGGCCCGGCGCGCCGTTTAGCGGGCAGGCGCCCACCGCAAGGTGTAACTGTTGTTAGCCTGTCAGTCGGATGTTAGCCTGTCAGTCATAGAAATGTGAATGTACGCGAGCGGACAGGCGTCCGCTCGTGGTCATCTTCAGCCCGCTCCCCGACGTTTCCCAGCCGCCCATCAAAATTCCTTAGGCCGGTAATACAACCTTGCTCGTCGGGGGCTTGATGGAGGCAGGAAGGCTTCCATCATCGACAGCCAACGATACACGGATGTATTTGTCTGTATCCTCCAGTAGCTCCACCTCGACATCGTATTGCTTCGATTCGAATTCAACCTCATACGCCTGCGTATCGTGCAGCGTTGCGATCAACTGGCTGCAATACATCGCCGACCACCTTTTTGTTTCGGCATCCGGCGCGAATCACGCAACCCGGTGGGGCGCCGCCCGTGCGCCCACAGCGACTATCTCCGCAGCAGCCGTATCGGCCCGTTCGATGTCTCCAGATCGAGCAGCATTCCGCCGCTTCCAATCTCGCCGTCCACTTCGTTCTTCCGAAGCTCCCCGTGCATCCGCGCGTCGAAATCTGAACTTACGCCGGAGTTGCTGGTCCGCGCCGTCACCCGCGCGTTGACCGGGTCCGCCAGGCGCAGTGTAATCCCGTTGTTGCTGGTATGCGCCCGGACTCCTCCCGTGAAGCCCGCCGGCAGCGTCAAATCGATTCCGCCATTGCGGCTCTCCACCCGCACCGGCCGGTCCGCGCGCTCCAGAATCGCCGTCACACCGCTGTTGCTGGTGTCCGCGTCCAGCGATCCGCGCATGCCCTCGGCACGGATTCGTCCGTTCGAGCTATGCACTGTCGCGTCGCCCTCCACGTCGTTCAACTCCACGCTGGAATTGCTCGTCTGCGCGTCCAGGCTGCCGCGGAACGTCTCCACGCGGATGGAGCCGTTCGAGCTCTTCAACCGCGCCGGACCGTTAACATCGCTCGCGTGAATCGACCCGTTCGACGTCGCGATCCGGTCAATCACGGCGCCGCGCGGAACCTTGATAGAGAAGCGTACGCCGTGGTTGCCGCGCCATTCGTACTGCCGCTCGGCGCGCACTGAGACCACTTCGGGAGTGTGGTCCACATCCACCTTCATAGCATCCGCCTGATCCGATGTGGGCGCGTACTTGGTTCCACTGATGTCGATCGTATCTTGATCCCACACCGAAACATCCACGCCGCCGTTGAAGCTCTCCACCGACAGATGGCCGCCCTGCTTCATCGGGAAACTGAAGTGGAAATCGCGGTTGAACCTCCCCAATCCTTCCACATCCATGTATATGCAGCCGGTCATCGGCAGCAGGGCAGGGAACAGCAACCACAGAATGGTACGGCTCACGCGCATAGCGCTCCTCGATTCAAGGCATACGCAACCGCGGCCCGATTTGTTCCGGGTTTATCATTGGGTCACTCCAGTTCCGGCGCCGGAAGGAGTTCGGTGTTCGACTCGCCTGCCCGAATGGATTCTGGCGATCAGTACCGAAAATGGTACTGCGCCCGATGAATCCGCGCTCCAGTGTCCACCGGCGCGCCTTCATCGCTCCAATAAGGGCGCGAACCGGTGCGGGAATGGTGAAAGGGCTTGAGGCGAGCGAACCGGGAATTGCTCGCCCCCGGCCGCGCTGCTTTAGCCGTCTGCCCGACCCCGCTCCCAGGGAAAATCTCAAACCGGATGGAGTGAGGACAAAATCCGCCGCGTGGTAGCTGCGCCGCCACCAGTCCTGTACTGGCGCAACGGGTTATAGGAACGAATTGCAAATGCGGCCTCAAGTAGATTTCAGTTTGAGCGCCAGGTAATCGGTTATGTCCTCGTAGCGTTGTCCCTTCAGCCACTCCATCTCTGCGGCGCTGTACAGCTCGGCGACGATCGCCTGCACCAGCAGACAGTCGCACGTAATCAGGTGACTGGCGATCCATCCAGCCGCATTCGCGCGATTTGCGCCCAGGGTTCCTTTAACAGCCTTATAGCCCTTCTTGCCAAGGGCCCGCAAGGTTTCGATGGATCCTACTACAGGAACGGCGGCGACCACCTTACGGGCGAATTTCGCCTTTTTCTTACTAATAATATACGGCAGCACCTGGTTCGCAATCATGTCGTGCTGCACATACGACTCACGAGTCTTCACGGCAACGTCCAACGCGGGTATTTGTTGGCAGTAATCCTCGTCGTTGAACGGCGAAAGGTTTCTGTGTGTATAAATGTTCTGAAGTTCGGTGATGTGTCCCTTTGTCTTCCAGGCTGAAGTCGCGTTCAAAACGGAGGTAGCGATGGTCAGCGCTCCGGCGGTGACAATCAGGCCAACGCCAGTGGCGGAAACCGCGGCCAGGCCGCCCAGGACCAGGGCTTGCGTCGAAGCTCCGGTGACGTTTTGAGCGACGGTGAGGCCGGCGCTTGCCGCGCCAGCGCCAATCTTCGCTGCCCGCTTCACGTGCCGGGGGTTTGTCCAACGATTGATCGGAATGGCCCGCGGCGGCGGTATCTCCGAGGGCGCCAGCTTCCTTTCGCCCACCTCTCCGTCTGAATCGAAGTCCGGCTCGAGTTGAATGCCCTTGCACCGATACTCGTCAGCCAATTCCTGCCAGAAATCGGCTTCGAATGCCTGGCCACGCTGCTGAAATTCCGCAGGTTTTTGGCTTTGCCAGAAGACATAACGATAGCAGACCTCGCGAAGGTTGTCCGTGGTTGGACTCTTTACGTGGTTGTTGACTGCCGTCACGCACGCGCCGAGCTCGGCCGACCGGGAACTCAGCCAGCCTCGCGTAATTGCCTTCTCGAACTCAAAGGTTAAGCCCCGAAGGTACTTCATCTTCATGATGGAAACTCCTTCACCAATAACAGCGACAGTTCGCAGCTAATTCCCTCACAAGAATCGCTGTATGCTGTCTGGAAGGTTGTCGACAGTTCACAGCCTGCCGCCGCGGAATGGCCATCGGCCCGCCCGGCGCGGTCGTCGCGGTTTACCAGGCCTGGCAAGCAAAACAAATCGCTCTCCGAGAGCCGCCACATGCGCGGCGCCGCAACGCGCATCTCGTCCGGCTCCAGCAGCGTGAAGGCTTTTCATGGCGTTAAGAACTCGTTTGAGGCTGTCAGTCACATAGACTTGTCTCTCTCTGCAACGACAAGCGATAGTTAGCGAGGCATTCCCACACGTCGCCGCTGCTTTCTTGGCGAGGGCCCGCCGGAGATCTTTCTCGTGGTACGCCGCTTTAGTCGGCAGCGCGTATAATAGGCGGCATGAACCTCGTCGCCGGGCCTGGCGGGTTTAAGGCTGCAACTAAGATGACCGAGGCCCAGGGACAGGTCAAATCTGGCAAGATCCAGGAAAACACCTTATGAAACCTCTCCTTACCCGACGCGCCATGATCGCATCGAGCGCAGCCATCCCGCTCGCTCTGGAGACCCGCATCGCCAGTGCCGCGCCAGGTCCGCCGCCGTACACCCTGTCGATCAATATCGAAATCATGTTTCCGCGAACCATGCCGCGCGCTCAACGTGTCCAGATCGTTGCCGACCAGGGCTTCAAAGCTTACAGCTTCTGGAACGCGACCGACGATGAGCAGGACGCCATGCTCAAAGTGCAGCAGCGCACCGGTCTGAAATGCGCCAGCATCACCGGTCCCGGCTCGTCGGGTCGTTCGACGGGGCTCACCAAGCCGGGCCAGCAGCAACTTTATCTGGACGAAATCACCGCGCGCGCCAAAATGGCGGCGAAGTTTGGCGGCGCGCAGCCGATCATCTTCGTCGGCGTTACCCAGACGGATGTCCCGTGGGAAACGCAGCGCGCCCAAATCGTCACCGGGCTGAAGCAATCCGGCGACATCGCCAAAGAGCACGGCATCGTGCTCGTAGTCGAGCCGCTCAGCACCACGGCCAATCAGGGCCGCATGGCGCTCGACACCGCGGCCGTGGCCTTCCCCGTGATCGAGGAAGTAGCGCATCCGAACGTGAAAATCTGCTTCGACATGTACCATCTCCAGTTGATGGAGGGCAACATTACCGCCCATCTTCGGCAGGGATTAACCAAAGGCTGGATCGGACTCGTGCAGATCGGCGAGGTACCGGGCCGTAAGGAACCGGGGACTGGCGAGATCGACTACGCGTATATGCTTCGTGTCCTGCGCGAGCTGAATTATAAAGGTTATCTGGACACTGAAATGGGCACGAGCACCACCCCGCAGGCCGCAATGGAGCTCACCAGAAAGATGTCCCTGGAGAATTAATCGTGGTAATACCTCCGGCCGTACCCGGTTAGTGGATCGTTGCAGCGGCCGCGGTTGCCGGTGCGGGCGCGCCCGCCGGCAAAAAGGCGACAGTCTCACCCGAGTTCGCCGGATCTTCCACCGAGAGGAATATCAGTCTCGCGATCGTGGTCAATTTGTTGTAGTTGATTCGCTGCAGGCGTCGTTGTCGGTGTGGTAATCGGGATGCAAGCCGGTTTGAAATTCCACCTGCGGGATGTGCAGCATAGCCATCCAGAATTGATCGCTGCGCGACCATAACGAATCGGGATCGAGCGTATCCATCTTGTGGTCCGGAACCAGACCTTGCGAGTGGTTGGCCTTGTCGATGATCTGGCTGAGCCCCGGGTTGTAGCGCGTGCCCAGCACGTTCACCATATTGACGTTGCCATCTGCGGCGTCCCGCCCGCCTTCACGAACATGTGTTCGAACTCCTGGTCCTTCTTCAGCACAGCCGCGGATTGACCGTCGGTCGAATGGTTGGGATCGAGCGGGACGCGCGCCTCGTAGTTACAATTTCCCGCTCTCCGCGAAGATAGTTTGAGAACTATTTCCGCCATCCCAACTAAACCAATAAGCAATTAGTTTACGCCGGATAAGCTAGCGCCGATAAAGACGGAGCTGAGTAGATTTGCGCCTATGACTTCTGTTGCCATTTGCGATATCGAACCAGTAGCCATTGAGGGTCTTCGGGCACTCCTGGAGTCGGCGGGGCTGCGCGTCGTCGCGGCGCACGCATCTCTGCCCGCTGCCATGGAGGCCGTGCGGGAGTTGCACCCCTCTCTGCTGATTGTCGAGAAGGCATTCGGTATCCAGGCCGTGATGGATTGGATTGAAGCCTTACGAAAATCGCCATCGGCGCCAGCGATCATAGTGTGGAGTTCGGCAGTCTCCGAGATCGACGCCATCCTGTTCTTCCAGGCGGGAGCGCAGGGGGTGATGCGGAAGACCGCGCCGCTCAGCGACCTTCTCAGCAGCATCCGCTCGGTGGCCGCTGGCGGGACCTGGAGGGACGACGACAGGCTTAGCGAGACCGCCTCGCCGGTCCCCGCGGCGCACTCGCCACTCACCGTGCGCGAAATGCAGGTAATGGAACTGGTTCAACGCGACATTAAGAACAAGGAAATTGGCAGCCTGCTCGGCATCCGGATCGGCACAGTCCAGGTCCACCTGAAACACATCTTCGAAAAGACCGGCGTCCGCAGCCGCCACAGCTTGGGATTTGCGGGGGTCTAAAGACACTGCCTGCGTATTTCACCTCAATGCGTGTGTCGGAACTTGGATTGACTGCTCTCGGTGCGGACTTTGGCGTATCCTTGACGCATAAAAAATTGGGCTCCCGCGATAGACCAAATCGAGAGTAAGCGCGCACTTCACAGTATGCCCCAAGCAGCCGGCAGCCTCCGACCATATGAACCGCCGAGCGGTAACCCGAAAGCCAAGCGGGGACCGCCCACCGGCGCCGCGAAAGCTCTGCGGTCGGGGTTGCGTGCTTGGCTCGCCGGTCCCCTGATGCGCGCGCACTTCACCTTGTGCCGGAAACGGCCGCCAGGCTCCAACCAAGGGGTAGGGACAACTTAGGAGAGAGTTTCCACCCTTCCACCATCGCAGTCGAGCTGGTGCCTCGGGCCCGTGCGGACTCCAGCGTAGTACTTTTGACGAAATTCCCCACGATAGTTCCGGTACTTAAGGCTGCACCAGTTACTGGAGGATTCAGCAGAACGGAGGCACAATAGATTCAATAGAGGGAAAATGAGCTCCTGGCTGAGCCCGCGTCCTATGACGATACGCGCCTAGTCAGTGATGAGTAAGTATTGCAAGGCATGTCAGAAGGAAAACCCGCTCGGCACTGCGACGGATGGGGCGCGAAAGCTGTCATCTTCATTGTTGGACGGAGTAAGTTAGAGTCGAAGTCCTTATGCTGAAAAGCACGAAAACTCGATGTCCTCGTTGCGGAGCCAGCGACACGCGCCAGTCCCGTAGCGACACATTTTGGGGAGTGATCATGCAGGCATTTTCCAGGACCGCATTTCGTTGCCGGTGGTGCCGCCATCGCTTCTATTGCAGGACTACGGCGACGCCTGCTCTGCACGTGCCGCCAGTTCGCTAGTTCCGGTTGAGGTGCGGTGTCGAACGTCTTCCTATTTCGCTGGTCCGATTTTCTTTGTATCAATGGCGATGTCGTCGTAGTAAACGTCGAACCCCTGCGGCACGGCTCCCCATACCCGTGCGCCCAAGCCGAACTCTTCAAAGCCGCCTACCAGATTCTTGCTGTTATCGCTGTCTTTAGGCCATTTGAACGTCGAAAGGTCAGCTTTTTGGCCGTTCTCTGTAACGGGTGACTTCTCGCCATCGACCCAGATGGTGAGCGTGGATGGATCGTCGTTGAACTCCCATTCCAGCAGGAACCATTTTCCCGTTGGATACGGCTCGATGCCGTGGCGCACATCCTCGCCGCGGCCCTGGCCCCGCGGAGACTTGTTTTCCTGATAGGACGGCTGCAGCGTCGCGTGAGACGCGCCGAGTTCCTCGAATTTGGATATTGGCCAGCCAGCGCCTCCAGACAAAAACAAGACGGTGTGCGACGGCGGTAAGGCGGGCGTAATCTTCACGTAAGCGCGGCCGAAGAGATGCCCTCTTAGAGCGCCGGGCACATGAGTCGTTATGAGGAACGCGTAAGTCTGCGTCGCCATGTCCGGGTAGTGTACGTGCAAGGCGTACTTGCCATGCGCCACCTGATCCTGTTGAACCTGGATGGTGGCCACGCCGGTCACTCTCTTTTCCCAAACGTTCGAATCGAGTCGCCCCGACTCGAAATCTTCGGAGAACAACGGGCTGTTCTGCGCGAATAATCCCCAGCCTGGCAAAGTCAGGCAACATGCGAAAAGAATCCGTTTCATTCCTGCTCCTTGTTCCGCCCTTCGGGCGCGGGCGGTACAACTAGCTCTATCATTAGCGGCGGGATCGGCCGCGCGGGGCGCCTGCCGATTACACAAGCCGCCGCCCGCGCGATGCGCGTCTTAAATCAGGGCCACTGGATGTCACGGACCGAGCAACCCCCTGTCCGCCAGCCATGCCTGGAACTGCTCCGGCCAATGGGAGACGGGCAGGTCGCGAAAAGCCGACGTTCGACCGGTCATCCCGAACCCGTGGCCGCCTTTCGCATAGATGTGAACTTCGGCGGGGATGCCTTGCGCTTTGAGCTTGGAAAAGTATGCCGCTACCGCTGTGGCCGGACTATCGTCGGCGGCGACCACAAAAAACGTAGGAGGCGTGTTCTTTGGGACAGTCAGACTGTCCGCTCGAATGCCCGGATAACCAAGCACGGCAAAGTCCGGACGGGAACCAAGGCTATCGATAGGATCGGAGGGCCTGGGTTCCACATCAAACTTGGTTTCGGCGAGGGCGGCGATCTCTCCTCCGGCCGAAAATCCCATGATTCCCACTCGGTCGGGTTTAATGTTCCATTCCGCTGCCCGGCTTCGGATAATGCGTATAGCTCGCTGGGCGTCGGGCAGGGAATGACCAACAACCGTATATTTAGAACCTGGCGCATGGGCAAGCCGGCTCTTGAGAATAAAAGCCGCGATCCCCATCGAGTTGAGCCGCTCGGCTACCATCGACCCCTCAAGGTCCATAACCAGATATTGGTGCCCGCCGCCCGGGCAGATCACAACGGCTACTCCATTCGCCTCAGCTTTCGGCGGCAGGAACACCACCATGGAAGGATCGTTGATATTCGTCACACGGTGAAAGCCATCGGTGCTGGGGTTCCAGGTTTCAGCCGACGTCTGCCCCTCGGATCCGGGAGCGCCATTTGGCCAAAGCCGGATCTCCGGCCGGGAGAACACGAGCTTATCCTCAGCGCCGGCGGGACCCGCAACCAGCATGAGACCGGCGACGAGGCGGGCGGCAATCGGTGGCGTCCTCGGAATAGCTTTCATTCTATAGATCCGTAATATGCTCCAGCCTTCCCGTCGCATCGCCGAACTTGTCGAGGGGTACACCCACGCAATCGAGCAGCGAGAGATGCAGGTTCGACATCGGCGTCGCCTTTTCCTTTTCGAAAACCAGGTGCCGGCCGGTACGAACGCGGCCGCCCGCATTCCCGGCGATTACCGTAGGCAGGTTGAAGTGTTCATGGCGGTTGGAATCGGCCAAGCCGCTGCCATAGACCAGCACCGAGTGATCGAGAAGCGAGCCATCGCCATCCGGCGTATTCTTCATTTTTCCCACCAGATACGCGAATTGCTCGAGGTGATAGCAATTTATCTTGGCGCACTTCTCCACTAAGTCAGGTTTGTTTTGGTGGTGAGAGATGGAGTGATGCGCTTCCGGTACGTCGATCTCCGGATAGGGTTTCATGCCGCCTTCACGCGCCATCATGAACGTTACCACGCGAGTCGAATCCGTCTGTAGGGCAACCACCAACAGATCGAATAAAAGACGCGCGTGCTCCGCATAATTGAGAGGGACGCCGGCCGGTTTTTCGAGATTTGCCGGTATCTGGACCGACTCGCGCTCGGTCTTTTGGATCCGGCTCTCGATCTCGCGAACCGAAGAGAGATATTCGTCTAGTTTGCGCCGGTCCGTACCGCCTAGCCTGCCGCACAATCCCCGGCTCTGTTCCATTACCAAGTCCAGCACGCTGCGGTTATCTGCCTGACGGCTGGCGCGGGCCTTAGGACTCTCATTGGGGTCAGCGTCGCCGAACAGCCGCTCGAACACAGCCCGTGGGTTTACTTCCGGCGGGAGCGGTTGCGATTCCGAACGCCAGGACACATTATTCGTATAGGCGCAGCTATAACCCGAATCGCAATTCCCAACCTGCCGTCCGTCCTCGCATCCAAGTTCGAGCGATGCTAATCTGGTGTCCTTTCCGATGTGCGCCACGGCGATCTGGTCCACGGAAACACCGCATTTCAACTCGGCGCCTTCGGTCTTCTTCGGATGGACGCCAGTGAGATAACTGGCCGAGGCGCGCCCATGGTCTCCCCCGCCGTCTCCCAGCGCTTCGCCGTTATGATGAGCGAGGCCGCTCACCAGCAGTAGATCCTTGCGATATGGTTCGAGCGGCTTCAAAATGCGCGTAAACTCAAAATCCGGGCCGGCAGTTGTGGGTGTCCAGTGCGCCATCACAATTCCCGTTGGAGCGTAAATGAACGCCAGACGCGTGGGCGGGACACCGGCCGCCGGAGCTGCAAACGCCGGCGTCATCGCGTCCAGAAACGGCAGCCCTATCGTTACACCTATTCCTTGCAAGAACGCTCGACGCGGCAAATGTCTTCCCATGACAACCATCTCCTAGTTTTTGGTAGCTTCCTGGTTCTTAGTAGCTTCCGCGGTCTTCGTAGCTTCCGGCGCAGTCCGCATCTGAAACGGCGCGCTGTTTACGATTTCTTCCATTATTTTCGAGAACCGGTATCCGCCCGCAGCCACGTTCCTCGTAATCTGGTCTACAGCAGGCCGGTCGTAGTTCTCCAATCCTCGTCCAAGCGCAAAAACGAGAAGTTTCTGAACGACACATCGGACGAACACATCCGGATCCGATTTGAGGATCTCTTTTAATTCAGCCGGCGTGGAGAAGGTCTTGCCGTTCGGCAACACGCCCGTGGCGTCGATCGGCAGCTTGCCATCGAGAGTCCGCCAGCGGCCAATGGCGTCGTAATTCTCCAGCCCGAAGCCCAGCGGGTCCATCTTCGAATGGCATGAGGCGCACAACGCATTGCTGCGGTGCTTCTCGAGCTGCTGACGCACGGTTACCTCCTTCCCCAGTGTGGCCTCGTCGAGAAGAGGCACGCCGGGCGGCGGTGGCGGCGGTGGCGCGCCTAAGATATTATCCAGAATATATTTGCCTCTAATAACCGGCGACGTGCGAGTCGGGTAGGACGAAACCGTCAGGACCGAGGCTTGCGTCAGAATGCCGCTCCGCTGAGCGCCATCCAGCTCAACCCGCCGAAATTGCTCTCCGGTCACGCCTGGGATTCCATAGAAACGGGCCAGCCGCTCATTTAAATAGGTGAACCGTCCATCCAGCAGGTCGAGCACGCTCCTGTCCTCGTCAACGATCGCCTGTAAGAACATCTGGGTTTCGGTTTTCATCGCGTCGCGAAGATCCTGATCGTACTCCGGGAACTTCTTGGCGTCTGGCTGGGCTGCGTCGTCCAGGTTGCGCGTCTCGAGCCACTGTCCCCCGAACGCCTCCACCAGCCGCTTCGATTTCAGGTCGGCGAGCATGCGCTTGAGCTGCGCTTGCATAACCGCCGGACCCTGCAGTTGCCCGTGGTCGGCCAATGTGCGGAGCTCGCCGTCCGGCATGCTGCTCCAGACGAAGTAAGCGAGCCGGGTTGCCAATTCATATTGGTTGAGCCGATAAGTACCCGCTTGGACCGGATCCATCTCGATCCGGTATAGGAAGTAAGGCGAGACAAGTATTGCCTGCAAGGCTACGCCAATGCTCTGCTCAAACGAGTCGCCCCGCCTCTGCGCGGTGGCGACTAGCTGTAGCAGGCTGGCGAGTTCCTGCTTGGTGACCGGGCGCCGCCAGGCGCGCTGAACCAAAGGCGCCAGAATCTGGCGTGCGCAGGTAGCCTGGTTTGATGCGGGCCCGGAACCGCAGGTAAACAACCTCCGATGCGCCTCGCTCAAGCCGATGCTTCGCTGCACGACCGGTCCCTGAATCTCCGTATATTCCAGATACGGCAGATTCTTCTTGTATTTTGGATCTAGCACTTTCAGGTCTGCCGTTACTCTATGGGGCCCAAAGGGGACGAGGAACTGGGCTTCAAAGGCGCGGTCCATGTCCGTGCTAGTGGTGAGCTTCACATCCGCGGCCGGTTTCCCGTCAACGTAAAATCTCCCTTCGATCGGCAACCCTTGTCCCAGGTTCTGATACCAAGTAGTGCGGAAACGGTATTCGCCGTCGGCGGCAAATTTGTAAGTGAACTCTTCCCGCAACCTCGGGTACTGGCCGATTCGTTCCGCGAGATAGCGATCCACGGTTGGCTTGACCTTCGGCTGCGCCACCGTTGTCACAGTGTCGGCGATGGTTTTGGCGACCATCAGGTATTTCTCCATGAGTCCGGGCGACACCGTAAGGATATCCCCTATACTGTCGAACCCGTACCCGGAATCGTCGGGCGGGAAATCGTCGGCGGGATGGAAGTCGACTCCCAGCAAGTCCAGGATCGTGTGGTTATACTCGTACCTGTTTAGCCGGCGGGCCGTAACCCGGCCGGGGCTCGGTTTTGCCATCTGATCCAGGCGGGCATATTCACTTTCGACCCACGCGCGAACGGCGACAATCCCCTCCGCCGGTGGACGCGGAATTCCAGCAGGGGGCATTTCACCGGAAAGCAGCTTCTGGGAAACCCGTTCCCATTGTTCCCGGGAGGCCAGGGCGGCAGTTGCGTCGAGAGTCAAAAAGCCCTTCAAATCCAGTCCCCCGGAAGGGTGTTCACCGCCGTGACAGCCGACGCAGTTCGTCTTCAGGAACGGCTTTACGTCGGATTCGAAGGTATCCGCAGGCGCGCAAAGGGCGTATAAACAGCCTCCAAACACTATTCCCGCCAGCGTTCCTACCCGGCTTACTACCATGGATTAAGCATTGCAAGATCTTCAGCCCGTGCACAAGTATTCGCACTGTTCTAAGACTTCTCGTACGTATTGAAACACAGGCGTTTCGCGTTTGTTGGGACAATGGCGGCCTATTTTTCCCGGCCGTCGGCTGCCGGGGCGGTTGAGCCAGCGTATGAACATCAAGGCGGTGGCCACCAGTCTCCGCAGGCCTCGCCGCACGCCGGGGCCGGCTGCGGATTTGGAACCGAACGCGTCCAGACGTACTTGGCATCCACGCCCAATTCGGGTTAGTATTATTCAGACCAAGTGGTCTGCCGGTATGAGCGCGACGGGCGAGAATCTGTTGGCCGAGGAAAAACGGGAAGCACTGAATCTGGTGTGCCAAAGCCAGACTTTTGCGCGATCCGACACGTTGAAGAATCTGCTTCGTTTTGTTTGCGAGGCGGAAATCGAAGGCCACCAGGAGGATCTCAAGGAATACGTAATTGGGATTGAGGCTCTTGGGCGGCCGAAAGGCTACTCTCCGAGCGAGGATTCTTCGGTACGCAGCCGCGCGTACGAACTCCGGCGGAAGCTGGAAAAGTTCTACGCGACGGAGGCAACCGGTGCTTCCCTTCGTATTGAGATTCCTAAAGGGTCCTATATCCCCCGTTTTGTCCAGACTCCTGTCTTCGAACAACCTGCACCCCCGCTTCATCCGGTTGCCGTTCTGCCGTTGGCTCTAGCCACGCTTCCCGCGGCGGTCCGCAGGCTACCTTCGCGGCTGATCATCGCCTTCCTTGCCGGTGTGGTTTTGACGGCGGGCGCCATGACGGCTTGGAATGCAGTCTCCAAAGGCCAGCCAACGCGGTACGGCGCCTGGACGCCCGATCTGGAAGCGATTTGGAGGCCGTTGATCGATTCCAAAGCGCCGATCCTGGTATCCTTCCAGACTCGGCTTTTCCTCCGCATCGGCCCTGTGAATGTCCGGGACTGGCACGTGGATACTCTAGGCGCAGTCGAAAGCTCTGAAGGCCTTATGCGGATCAAGCAACTCTTCAACGCTCCGCAACTGTACGAGAATCGCGACTACGTCGATTTCGGGTCGGCGAACGCGGTATTCCAGCTTTCGAAGCTTCTGGCGACCAGAAAGCAGAACATCTTTGCCAAGCGTTCTACTGACGTTACCTGGGACGACATGAATGCGAACAATGTCATTATCATGGGCAAGCCGGAGGCGGATCCCACCGTTTCCCGTTGGCTCGCCAAGGGAAAATTCCTGGAGGTAGGCGGACACATCCGGAATTTGCATCCGGCTTCTGGCGAGCAAAGCGAATGGGTCGATCATGCAGATCCTCCCGGTTCCTCCACGGGTTGGGCGCAAAAATATGCGCTCATCACGATGTTCGCGGGTCCGGGACAGGGAAACTGGGTGATGTGCATGGCGGGGTCGGGGGCTGAACATCCGTGGGCGATGGCCGACTACCTAACTATGCCTGAACATGCGACGGAATTGGTGAGACATCTTCGACTGCCTTCCGGCAGATTACCCACTTCTTATCAAGTCGTGATTCGAGTGGACTTCAAGTCGCAAATACCCGTCAAGGTGAGCTATGTCGCCCACCGGTCACTCGATACGCCCTGAGCGCGCGGACTTGAAATCTGCTCGCGTTTCGCGTCACGGCCCATGCGGCGTCGAACGCCTCCGCCCGTGAACGCGTCCGATCTGACAGCTTAGCAGCCAACTGTTAATCGTCGGCTAAGTTACCTTTTCCGGCAACCTGCCAGTCGCGTTTCTGCAATAGTTGATTGCCAACTACCCAGACTGATCCTTTTGTCGTTTCTGCCGGGCAGACCGAACCTTTCGTACGTGCCAGCGCACGGTGCTAGAACGTGTATTTTCTTGACTCCTCCTCCACACAATCGCATACTTCCCTCAAGTTTCCATTCAGATGCTCCTGGAGGGGTTAAGATGAACAAGGCTTACCTGGTAGTATTCTTGTGCCTGGCTACGTTGCCAGTTTGCTCATTCGCGCAGAATGATCGCGGAACGATTACCGGGACCGTGACGGATCCCACAGGCGCGGCAGTGCCATCAGCGACCGTTATTATGAGAAGTGTCGATACGGGCGCCGAATACAAGAGCGTCACCACCCGGGCTGGCGACTACACGGTACCGTCCTTGCCCGCTGGCGTCTACCAGTTGACCATCGCAGTGCCGGGATTCAAGAGTTATCGCCAGGACGGCATTACAGCGGAAGTCGCCCAGACGGCTCGCGTCGACGTGAGGCTGGAAGTAGGAGCCGCCAGCGAATCCGTTCAGGTGCACGCGGACGCCGATCTGCTGCAGACCGATTCCAGCGCAGACCAAACAACCATCGATCACGACCGCCTGCTGTCAATGCCCCTTTACTTTGGCAGCGGTCAGGGCGGCGGCGCGATCCGTAACCCTCTGACGATGGCCACTCTGGTTCCCGGAGCGGACTACCAGACGGCGAGCACCGAGGGCGTCCGCGTGAACGGTTTTCCCACGCAGTCGTTCACGATTCTTATCGAGGGTCAGGATGCCACCAACGGCCTCACCGCGCAAGACGCGGACATCACACAACCGGCAATGGAGGCAGTGCAGGAGTTCACCCTGCAGAGCAGCAACTTCGCGGCCGAATTCGGCCAGGTTTCAGGCGGTCTGTTCAACTTCACGACAAAGTCCGGAACCAATCAATACCATGGCAGCATGTTCGACTATTTTACGAATTCGGTCCTGAACGCCGGGGTTCCTTTCACGGTAAACACCACCGGGACTGGACTTGCCTTGCCGACAGTCCACAAGAACGACTACGGGGCCAGCGTGGGCGGCCCGGTGCGGATCCCAAAGCTTTACAACGGCAAGAATAAAACCTTCTTCTTCTTTAACTATGAGGGTTATGACAGCCAGGCGACTTCGGCGCCCGTACTCGAAACGGTTCCGACCCTGGCAATGCGGAGCGGGAATTTCAGCGGAATTCTCGACGGCAGGAATCTTGGAACTACCACTACTGGCAGTGCGATTCTGGAAAACACGATCTACGACCCCTTGTCTGCCTATACCGTGAACGGGAATATCCTCACCAATGCTTTTCCGGGCAACATTATTCCGACAAACCGGCTCAACGCGCCTGCTCTGGCGGTTCAGGCATTGATGCCGCTGCCCGAAACCTCAGGGAATGTCAATAACTATACTGAGGTCTACCCCAACCCAAAAACGCAATGGATCCCCAGTTTCAAGATCGATCAGAATATTGGCGAGAAGACGAAGATATCGTTCTATTACCAATATTCGAAGACGAACCAGCTCAGCGCGCCGGACGGTCTGCCGTTACCGTTGTCGGCGATTCGCCCCCAGTACATTCACTCCGATACGTTCCGGCTGAACGCCGACGAGACGATAACGCCCACGCTGCTTTTTCATATCGGAATCGGCGACCAGCATACCCTGAATCCCGACAGCTCTCCGGCCGGGGTGCTTAATTATAATGCCGTGGCCAACCTTGGGATAACTGGCGGCTACGTAAATGGTATGCCGCGCCTATCAGGACTCAGCGATTCATTTGGCGGCATGTCTTATGGCTTGGGGCCCACGAACGCGGACCACTACATAACTGAAAAACCCACCGCGACGTCGAGTCTGACCTGGGTGCACGGCAGGCATACCTACAAGGCGGGCGGCTCGTTCAAGATCGACGTTTTTACGGACGTCTCCATCGTTGGCAACGGCTCCGAGGCGACGGGCTCATGGACGTTTAGCAACAACGAAACCGGGATACCTTATCTGCAGACGACGAACGTTGGAGGGGGTACAATCGGAAATCCGTACGCCAGTTTCCTGCTCGGTGGCGCGGACAGCGCGAGTGTCAGCAATATTTCCGATCCACAATGGCGCCGTAGGGGCGGGTCATTGTTCATCCAGGACACGTGGAAGATATCCCCAAAGCTCACTCTCGACTACGGTCTGCGCTGGGATATAGAGAGTTATGGGCATGAACTTTACTACCGCGAATCGAATTTCGATCCTAACCTGCCAAATCCATCCGCGGGAGGATTGCTCGGAGCCACGCAGTATGAGGGCTACGGAGCGGGACGCTGTAATTGCACGTTTGCGCATACTGATCCTTACGACTTCGGACCCCGCCTCGGACTGGCGTATCAGATCACTTCGAAGACGGTCCTGCGCGCCGGCTGGGGCATAGCCTACGGCCTGGTACCTTCTTTTTCCTACCCTGCGACGGGGAGCGGCGTGGGATGGAACACGTTAAACTACGCTGCTACATCCTTCGGAGTTGCGGCAGCTGTATTAGGCCAGGGACTGCCGTGGACCCAGGCGCAGATCAATAACGCCTCTTACAATCCGGGACTCTTTCCCGCACCCGGCACCATCACTAGTCCACCCTACCTCATAGACCGGAACGCGGGGAAACCGCCCCGCGTCAATCAGTGGAATATCGCCCTGCAGCGGGAACTCAAATTGGGAATTGTGGTTGAGGCTGCGTTCGTGGGTAACCGGGGCGTTTGGATAACAGAGACCGATCTGGTTGGCTTGAATAACCTTTCGCCGCAGGCAGTCACGGCCGCGGGGCTGAGCCTGAGCAACCCGGCGAACCTCGCCCTGCTGTCTTCGCCCATGGACTCCCCACAGGTGATAGCCGCTGGCTTCAAAGCTCCATATGCAGGGTTTCCCATGACGCTCACCTTGGCGCAGGCTCTCCGCCCGTTCCCCCAATTCGGCAGCATAACGGATGTGGGGGCGCCCTTGGGAAACAGTTGGTACGACGCCCTGCAGTCGAAGATTACCAAACGGCTCGGGAACGGTCTGTCGCTCCAAACCGCCTTCACCTATTCGCAAGAACTGACCACTGCGGAGGGCGGGGTGCAGGACATTTACGACAGGGCCCTACAGAAGCATGTTTCTGCCAGTTCCCAGCCGTTTGTTCTGGTGATAGGCTACACCTACGAGTTGCCTGGCGGCGCGTTGACGTCAAATAAATTCGCTAAGACCCTCCTACACGGCTGGACCCTGGGAGGTATGCTGCGTGAGGCGAGCGGCATGCCCATTGAGATTCCAGCCGCGAACAATAATCTGGGTAACGATCTTATCGGCTCCTCGGCGTTCGACAACTATGTTCCGGGCCAGCCACTGTTCCTGAAAAACCTGAACTGTCACTGCTTCAACCCGGCCACGACACTCACCTTGAATCCGGCCGCATGGACCCAGCCTGCGGCGGGCCAGTTCGGATACACAGCCCTCTATTTAAACAACTATCGTTACCAGCGCCGGCCCGATGAAGAGATGAGCTTCGGCCGTACATTCCGGGTCCATGAAAAAATGAGCTTCCAGCTACGGGCAGAGTTCTTCAATGTTTTCAATCGTACTGAAATGAACAATCCGTCGTCCACCAATGCACAGGCGACCCCGGCCCTGACCAATGGCGCCTACACTTCCGGCTTCGGCTATATCAGTACAGGCTCCGTAGCATACGGACCGAGAAGCGGACAAATCGTTGGGATGTTCCACTGGTAATGCGAACCAAATCGTGGTACTGAAACCGATAAGCGTGCCGCGATCCGGGAGGCCACGATGTACGGAGTTCACCTTGATGTTGGTGTCCTTGAGTTCCGCTGCTAAATGGATCGTGAACACGTTGACCGCGGCCTTGGAAGCGTCGTAAGCGAACTTCCGCAGCAGCGCGATGGGGCTCGGTTCCTTTGCCTGAAGCGTTAGAGAGCCGAGGATGCTGGCGAATTTGACAATCCGGCCCGCTTCGCTCTTCTTCAGCAGGGGCGGAGGTTCGCGAGTCAGAGCCACCAGAGAAAACACGTTGATGTTGAAAATGCTCTGGAGCTCACTTTCCGTCGATGCACTTGCACGCAGACCGATGAGCCCATCTGTAGGCCCGACGCCAGCGTTGTTGGACCGGGATATCCAGCTTGCCGAAGTGCGACTCGATGAATTTTGCCGTAGCAGCGCGATCGGCTGCATTGGTCACATCGAGTGCGATTGCCTCTGCCTCGATTCCTTCGCTGCGTAATTTCCCGGCTGCCGCTGCAGCCTCGCGCTCCACCCTCGCACTGACAATCACCGTTACGCCCTGCTGGCCCGACTGCCGCGCTGTCTCAAAACCGATTCCGCGATTGGATCCGGTAACCAAAGCTACTTTCCGATTTCCCATGTTTTGTGGCCTCCTGCTCAATAGACACACGCCGTCGCGCAAAAGCCTTGAATCTTTCCGACCAGTCGGATTAGTTTATAGAGCGCGTCTTTTTGAATACGTTCGACCGGTCGGATATTTCTAAGCGCAATGGCAGCGACAAATGGGAGGCGCCGGTCCCGGGAACCTTCGTCATCGACACGAATGGAGTCGTGCGTTTCGCTCAGGTCGATCCCAATTTTATGACCGGACGTGCAAACCCGGAAGCTGTGCTCGATATACTGACAACACTTTCTCCGCACAGAGAGGGAAAAGAAATTGAAAGTCATTCGCTTCGGATCATTCGCCCTGGTGCTGCTATTCTTGAGAGCAAGATAGTCCGCTGATTGGTTTTTGAGCCGCCTATAGCGCTCACCGCGCCGTTGAGTCCATTTTCTGTGTGGGCCGAAGTCTAAGGGGCCCGGTTTAGCCGAGGAGGACGGGGTCCGGGTCCACCTAGTCCCAGAGGCTTTTTATCTCCTTCTTGCTTGAAATCTTCAAATCAATCCTGCAAAGAGCCCTTTTACGAGCGAGAGCAATCACTGAGTTATGCTTGGAGAGCATCGAGTGGAAACCGCAGTCTGAATGCGGCCCAGGAAACGCGATCACGCGCGGGCCATGGGCTACCCCTTGCTTGGGTGTCCCATAGCAGCGGACCGCCCGGCGGGCGGAGCCCTTTGATCCTCAACCCCGAATCTGGGCCTGTCGGCCTTCAGCCAGACTTTTTCGAAGCTCAAGGTTGTCGGCTTGACTCATGACTTTGCGGAATCCTATGCGCCGATCAATATCACGGTCCCCTATGCGGGGCAGCACAGAACGCCCAGGCCATTTCTGATGATCATCGACTGAATCAAGGTCGGGAAGGAGTGGAGGGTCGCCTCGGAGATCATCCTGTCAGTCCCACCGGCGCCAGCCGTCGAGCACTTAGCAGTCCAGAGCTAATGGTGACCGTGTCTCCCTGCTAAATCGGCTTTATCGCCCGTCCGCCGCATGTCTTGATCTCTCAGAGACGACGCAACCGCCCGAAGAGTTCCGTTTCCGTAAAATGCGCCCTGCCGGGGTCGCCGCCGACATGACGGTAACCGCGTTTGGTGGGCGCCAAAGTAAACGCTGCACGGCCCGATCGCGGGTGAAACCTTGAAGGGCGAAGTGATGACTCAATCCGCGAGATAGCGACATCACGGCCAAGTGGCTGACACCAGTTTCCGGTAACGCCGTTCTTCAGACCACTGGCCGGCAAACGGGGTGTAAACTAACGAGAAGGAGTGTCTAATGAAGCGTGCGCTCGTTTGTCTTCTCGCTGCACTGACGCTTTATTCCCCGGCATCTGGACAGAGCACGGCTTTTGAAGTGGTCTCGATCAAGCCAGCGCCTCAGAACAAAAAGGAACTGCAGCAGCACTTGGGTACGCAACTTGATCCGGCCATGGTTGATTTCGGGGGAGTCTCCCTCCTCATGTTGCTAACGCGAGCTTATGGGTTGCATTCCTTCCAGGTGGTAGGCGAGCCCGAATTGAACACCACACGATTTAACATTGTGGCCAAGCTGCCGACCGGGTCCTCCACTGCCCAAGTACCGGAGATGCTCAAGACAATGCTACGGGAGCGCTTCCGGCTTGAGGCCCGCCAGGAGACACGGGAGTTCGAAGTCTACGCCCTCACCGCACCGAAGGGCGTTCCGAAGATTCCCCTCAAACCAGCGGGTGACGATCCCTCCCCTGGTCGCGAATTACCAAGTGGCGCCATGGCGCAGGCGGCGGATTTCATTAATCAGTACCAATACGTTCTCCGGCTCAGCCGGCCAGTGGTGGATCAAACCGGTGTAGAGGCCGACCACATTGACCTGGCGTCGTTCGTTCAGCCGTTGCTGGATGCTGCGATCGCCGCACAGAAAGACGGTGCCGACCCCATGGCGGTGGAGAGCGCTGTTCTGGGCGCCGTCCAGAAACTCGGGTTGCGATTGGAGCCGCGCAAGGCTTCCATGACCGCGTTAGTCATCACTCATATCGAGCTGACACCAACGCCAGAGTAGTGACCGGGCGGCCTGTTCGTAGTGCACTTAACTGGTCGCTCAAAGCGGCCTTCCGCAGTTGGGAATGATGTGTGGGCTTACCGGAAAGTGCGCTTCGTCCTTCCACTTGGCCGTATCACGCCCGACGATGAGATGTGGCCGGCCGATGGATAGGTCCTCCCTGACGGCGAAGGGGCGATCAACAGGATGATGCCGGCTATGATCCCGGATCAGCCGCCCCTTCGCGGCAGGTCGCGAGCTATGCTGCATCGGCCCAATATTGGAAGTGCGAAAATGATGATCCATGAGTGAATTTCCGGAGTTCATGCAACATCCCCCGAAGACAAAATCGTTCGGTCGAATCAGGCGACGCCTGGTGTCGATGGCTACGTCTTCGACGGCGTGGCAAATGTAGAAAGAGAGTCGCTGCGGAGCATAAGGAACTACGCAATTCTCGCTATGTTGATCGGATGCGGCCTCCGACGAGGCGTGCTACTCGCCTTACGGGTCGAATCGATCCAACTGCGCGAGGAGCGCTGAGTTATGGCCGACCTGATGGGCAAAGCTGGCCACATCCGGACGGTTCCAATGCCTGCATGGGTGAGATCTGGCGTTGAGAAATGGATGGAGGCAAGCGGAATCACCGACGGCGCACCTCTTCCGATCGATTGACACGAGGGGCCGGGTATGGGGAACCGGCATGACCCCAAAGGTGCTTTGGGAGATTGTGAAGGCCGCCGCCTTACGAGCAGATATTCCAGGACTGGCCCCGCACGATATGCGGCGAACCTGTGCACGGCTTTGCCACCTTGCCGGCGGAGAACTGGACCAGATTCAATTTCTGCTGGGGCGCCTCTCGATCCAGACAACCGAGCAGTACTTGGGTTGCAAACAGAAGCTTCGTTACGCCGTCAACGACAACGATGGGATTCGAACCTTCAAGCGAACAACGCCCGGTCGGCGGGGCGGATAACCCGCACCTTCCCGACTAATCGCGGCCGACCATGATATCGAATTTGGCCTCGATCTATTCAACGGTCCGAGATGCCAAGCGATTGGGCGATTCCCCCCATGCTCCTTATCAGATCGCCATTGAAAGGATTGGTCGGGGCGAGTGGATTCGAACCACCGGCCTCCTGGTCCCGAACCAGGCGCTCTACCAGGCTGAGCCACGCCCCGTGTTTTTGATAACTGAACCGTTGAAACCAGTCACTCGAGCATCTGATCACATGGAAACGACTGCTACCGCAACAACAAATATACCATCCTTCCGCGCCTACGCTGAGGATCGCAAATACCTGAAAAATGTCTCGCCGAAAAATCTTTCGTGGTTCCACGATGCCTGGAAAGCATTCGGCCCATTCCCGGAACCCGTATTCGCCAGCGGAAGCCGCTTAAACGACGGGCTTAGGACGGCAATCACCGCGCTCCTGGCGAACGGTGTCCGACCGGTGTCGATGAATGGCTACCTCACCTTCGTGAGGGCCTATGCAAATCGGCTCCAGGCCGAAGGATAGCTGCGCGAGAAACCCAACGTCCAACTTCTGAAGCGCGACAATATGCTGTCGCCGCAAGGGGCAACTGGAGCGGATGCGGAAGTTCGGGCTGGAACCGCACCCGGAGAAAACGTGGCTGATCGAGTCTGGGCGATTTGCGGAGGACAACCGGAAGCGGAGAAGAGAAGGGTAACCCGAGACCTTCGATTTCCTGAGCCTCACGCATGTCTGTGGGAAAACCCGGAGGGCAACTGGTTTACGGTTCGACGGTAGACGATCAAAAAGCGGCTGCGCGGCAAACTGCAAGAGATACGGCAGGAGTTGTGCAAGCGGTGGCATGAGACGATTGCCGAGACCGGGAAGTCGTTGTGGTCAGCGGTGTGGGGCCACCTGAACTATCATGCTGTACCGGGGGCTTCGCGGCGCTGCCAACGTTCCGGCGGGAGGTGGCAGGTGGCTGGAGGCGCTTCGGCGCCGCAGGTGGCGGCACTCCGATCCTTTTCCCGCTACCTGCGGCGCCACGGAGAAATTTCGCTGGATCTGGCGGCCTGCGTGCCCACCGCACCCAATTGGTCGAGGTCGACATTGCCCAAATTCCTCCCGCCAGGAACGGTACAGCGCGTTTTGAGTCGTTGTGATCGCCAGGCTCCCCTTGGGCGCCGAAACTACGCAATCTTACGGCTGCTCGCCAGGCTGGGCCTGCGGGCCGGACAAGTCGTTGCGCTCAACTTAGAGGATATTGATTGGGACGCCAGCCAAGTGACCGTTCACGGCAAAGGTCGTCGGTCCATCCAAATGCCGTTGCCCGCCGATGTCGGTGAGGCTATCGCTGCATACCTGCGTTTGCTCCACCCGCCGGGTTTTCATTCGCGCCAAGGCTCCGTTAGGCGGGTTTGCCTTGCAGCAGCAGATTGCACCCTAGGGTTGCCCTCGGTCCAGTACCCGAGCGGAATCTTTCTGTTGGTCCTTTCCAGGTGAATCGGCAGGGCTGCGACAGCATTGGGAATCACGGCGCTCTTTGTCTGAAGTATGCAGTACTTGCCAATACGGCCGCCCCTCACTAGCCATCGGGCGCCACGCCGATTGTCATTCACTGCTGCCATCCGCCGCGGTTACTGTATTGGCGAGACTCGGTAAGCGACCTACTGCCGTCACGCCGCCGGCAGCTGGATGCAGAAAATGCAGCCTCCGTCTACCGCGTTGCGCAGGCGAATCTCTCCCCCATGCGCTTCCACCACCCACTTCGCGATCGCCAATCCCAAGCCCGCGCCGCCGGCATCGCGCGACCTCGACGGGTCCGCCCGGTAAAAACGGTCGAACACTTTGGCTTGATGCTCCGGCGGAATTCCGGGTCCGCTGTCCGCCACCTGGAGTTCAATCGAGCCCGCCTTTTTCCACACGCACACCGAGATGGAGCCGCCCATGGGCGAATGTTTCACGGCGTTGTGAAGCAGGTTCACCAGCGCCTGACGCAGAAACACGCGGTCGCCTTCGATCGCCGCGCTCCCGTCGCCCTCGAGTATCAGCCGCTGCCTCTTCTCTTCCATCAGCACTCCCAGCAGTTCGGTGGATTCCCGCAGCAAATCGAGTACGCCAATCCGCGCGCACTGCAAATCGATCTGGCCCGCGTCCGCGCGCGAGATCGTGAGCAGCGCATCCACCAGGCGCGTCAAACGATTGGTCTCCTCCAGCATGCTCCCCACTATGTCCCGGTATTCTTCGCGGCTCCCATCCTTTTGAAGCCCCACTTCGCCGACGCTGCGGATCGCGGCCAGAGGTGTGCGCAGTTCGTGGGAGGCATCGGAAGTGAAGCGCCGCAGTTGCTCAAACGACTGCTCCAGCCGGCCAAGAGTGGTATTGAAAACGCGCGCCAGATGCCCCAGCTCATCGTCTTCGTTCTGGGCCGGCAGCCGCTCATTCAGGCGCTCGGACGTGATCCGCTCCGCCTGCCGCGCCATGTCTTCCACCGGGGCCAGCGCGCGGTGCGCCAGCTTGTATCCCGCGAACCCGGCCAGCGCCAACGCCACCGGCAAGGCGAGCGTGAACACCAAAATCATTCCTTCCAGATACTGCCAGATTGGTTCTTCGCTATAGGCAAGGCGGATCAGCACGGGATGCCCGTCGAGGTTATGCCGGCGGCTGACCAGGAGGACGCGGGTTCCATCCGAGAGTTGCGAAGAACGCTCCGAATACCCGCCGACGCCTTCTTCGTCATATAACCTGCCGCCGAGCGCGCGATTCCCCAACCGGTCGTTTCGGTATAACACCGCGCCGTCCGGCGACAGAATCTCCAGCAGCCGTTCCTGAACCAATTTGGACTCGGGATGGTTGTGGTAATCGTCGCGAAGGCGCGGTTTTCCGTCCGCTCCGAAATAAAGCAGTCCTTCGACAGTCTCCAGGTCTTCGATGGCGCGTACGCCCAGCTGCTGCTTGAGGCGCCCCACCAGCAGGAGCGACGTACCCACGCTGTAGAACACCAGAAGCGCCGCCAGCACCAGGATGTACCACAGCGTCAGCCGCGTCCGAATGTGCGTAGGCCAGCGGCCCATTACTCCGCGCCCTCGCGCACCACAAACCCGACGCCGCGCACGGTGTGTAGCAGTTTCTTCTCGAAGCGGTCGTCCACTTTGCGCCGCAGGCGCGCCACATGCACGTCGATCACATTGTCGAGCGGCGTGTGCCGCGCTTCCTTCCAAAGATCTCTTGCCAGCATCTCACGCGAAACCACACGGCCCTGATGAATCAGGAGATACTCCAGCAGTTCGAATTCGCGGGCAGTGAGTTCGAGCGCCTCGCCGGACCGTGTGACGGCGCGCCGCACCACATCCATTTCCAGATCGGCGAGTTTGAGCCGGGTAGCGGCTTCGGTAACGCCGCGGCGAACCAGGGCGCGGATGCGGGCGAGCAGTTCCGGAAAGGCGAAGGGCTTGACCAGATAGTCGTCGGCGCCGGAATCGAGCCCGCGGACGCGGTCTTCTATAGCGTCTCTCGCTGTGAGCAAAAGCACGGGCATTGTAACTCCCCGTTGCCGCAGGGTAGTCAGAATCTCAAACCCGTCGCGGCCGGGCAGCATCACATCGAGGATCAGCAGCTCGAAGCGCTCCGCGCTTGCCAGATAGAAGCCGTCTTCACCGGTATTGGCAACAGTCACGGCGTGGTGGTCCGCTTCCAGGCCCTCCCGCAGGGCCTTGGCCAACTTCTGTTCGTCCTCAACCACTAAGATGCGCACGTGCTCTCTCTCTTTGTTATAAGAGCCGGAAGCCGGCTTTTTACTGAAGAGTTTCTGAAGATTACCTGACTGTTTTGTCAGGCGCTACCCTCTGTCTATCAGTCTAGCGCGCGGCCGCCAGGCGCGTATCTTCCTGACAATGCTGTCAGAAAGACTTCAGGAACTCTTCAGTGGCTGCGCGGCTCTCCCGACCGTATAAATAGACAGTAGATCACTACGGAGCCGATTGCGTGCTTGTTCCAGGTCCCGCGAAAAAGATAGTCATTCATGTGAACGACGATACAAGCGCCCGCAGCGATTTTCTGTATAAAGAGATCCTGGCGCTGCTTCTGGATCGCGGCGTCGCTGGCGCGACGCTGCTGTACCCCCAGGGGGGATTCGGTTCGCACCATCTCATGCACATGCAGGGCAGTTTGCATCTGCAGGGCAGTGGGGTTGATTCCGGCCGCCATTTGCCGGTGCGGATCGAATTTATCGAAACCGCGGAGAAGGTCGAAGCTCTTCTTCCGGCCTTGTACGAACTGATCACTGACGGTCTGATTGAATCGCAAGACACGGTCATTCTAAAAGCGGCTCTACGAGACCAGCCATGAGCATACGATGGCTGACGATCATGCCGGGCATTGGCTTTGGCGCCGCGGCCGCGGCACAAACGGCGAACCTGCACACGCTTACGGCGGCGCACCAAGTTGCCATACCTCAGCCGCACATCGCTTCCGCCAGCATGAACGCCAACGCATCCGCGGCGCTGGTGAAGGGGGGATGAAACGAGGCTATCAGCTGGGGCGGCCGGGTCTAGCGGAGATCAAGCTACGCCTCTATCCGGCGCAAAGTTTCGCGGATGTCGGACTCAGTAGGACTGCACGATATGAGATTTACGTTTGCCCAAGGAGATAGATCATGAGACATAAACTCGCAATTCCGTTAGTAATGGCGCTCGCCATAGCATGCCCCGTACTTCAGGCGAAGACTCCCCCCAAAGCGGAGCCTTCGAAACTCCCTGAAGTGGTGGCTCACATCCCCCTCAGTTCGGCGACAGTGCAAATGTTTACCCGGAGAGACGACAAAGGCCGGTTGTATCTGTATGCCCTGCATCCGGCGGGAGTAGCGGTATCGGTGGTCGACATTACGAATGCCGCACGGCCCGCACTAGTGACTCAGGTGGCGTACCCCAGCCCAATCGGCTACGGGAACGTTCAAACCATTGGTACGAACACGGCGCTGGTGGAACTTCCCGATCAATCGGCTGCGCCTTCAAACCCTGCGCCAGTTAAGACACTAGCGCTGTTGGATACCTCCGATCCCGCCGCTCCGCGCATAACACTACGATTTTCGGGAGTCACAGCCGTCGCCCGCGACGACAGCCGCAGCCTTCTCTTCATCGCAAACAAAGAGGGGCTTTGGATTGTACGTCATTACGAGCCGCCGGATAAAGGCGTGGCAGCATGGGAGAATTTCGTCTCGGCCCGATAACTCATCTGAAGGTTACGGCTAGGCGCATTCCGATCCTTTTCTAACGCCGGGCGCCGTCCAACTGGCTCATCTTGCAGAGTTCCTGCCTGCGCCAGATTAGACAGCGCTTCGGCGTAGCGCCTCAAGCCTTAGGCTCCACAACTGCTGCGCCGTCAACAGGCTAGACTCCCCCACGTCTGAAGTTGGCGAGATTAGCAGCCCCATCTAGCCGGCGAGTTCAAGGACGAACTCATCGTCTACTCTTGCCCGCTATGGCTATCGCGAAACATGTCGTCTAGCTGACGGAACGATTGCGATACGCAAGGGAAAAGCCCGCCGGAACTAAGAAGACGGTAAGCGCTACCGAAACCAGAAGCCCGCCGATGAGCGCGCGAGCTAATGGCGCATACGACTCACTTCCTTCGCCGAGTTTCATAGCCATAGGCATCAAGCCGATAATCGTGGCTAGCGATGTCATCAGAATAGGGCGCAAACGGACACGGCACGATTCGATAATCGCTTCACCTACCGATCGGCCCTCATTCTTCAGGTGATGCGCGAACTCGACGATCAGAATACTGTTGGACATCGCGATCCCAGCGAGCATTACGACGCCCATCAGAGACATAACGTTTAACGTCGTTCCCGTGACGACGAGAACAATCAACACGCCGGAAATTGCCGGTGGAAGCGCCAACAGGATGATGAAGGGGTCGATGAAGGACCTGAACTGAGCGACCAGAATCAGATAGAGCAAGACCACCGAAAGAGTTAGCCCGACCGCGAAACTCTGGAACGACGCATTCATGGCCTCGGCGCTGCCCCGGACCGCTACTTTTACATTTGCCGGAATATTTTCGTGGGCAATCACGCCGCGGACATAGTCCGCGGCCGCGCCAAGGTTTTCGGTAGATGGACGCGCATAGATGTCGAGCTTGCGCCGGATCTGATAGTGATCTACCTCCGTGGGCGCGTTGATTCGCGTAATATTGGCAATCATATCCAGGCGGGTCGGCTGAGTTATGCCATCCGCATGCAGGGGAATGGCTTTTAAGTCTTGGATGGATTGGATTTGCGCCTCCGGGTACTGGACCGTCAAGAAGTAGTTATTCCCATTACGTGGGTCGATCCACAGATTGGGAGCGATCATCTGGTTGGATGTAAGGGAGGTGATCACGTTTGTCAGTACTTCTCGCTCGGTCAGTCCAAGCTTGGCCGCGTGTAGGCGGTCGATATCGACGCGAAGGGACGGATAATCGAGATCCTGAGGCATGAACACGTCGGCTATGGTAGGCGATAGCCGCAACTTGCTCGCGATGTCCTGCGCGACAGTATTGTCAATGTCGAGGTTTGCTCCAACAACCTGCACGTCGATCGCGGCTGGCGCACCCATGCTGACAACGGCATCTACCAGGCTTCCTGTGGAGAAGAAGGGCGTGATCTCGGGCATCTCCTGCGCAATGCGCCTCTTGATCCGGCTAATATACTCATAGCTGCCTATGCCATGTCCCGGCTTTAAGCCCACCTGAATAAAGCCGGTGTGCATAGCGGCATTGGAGGTGTATACCGCGGAGAAGCCATTATCCACGCCGATGTTATCCACAATGATGGCAAGATCCTCCGGGCGGACAATTTCCTTGATCAGGGTTTCAAGATTCGCGACTTTTCTCTCCGTGACTGTGAGTTTCGTTCCCGAAGGCGCCTTAAAGGTGATCACAAACTGACCGGCGTCAGTCTGCGGGAAGTACGAGAAGCCAAGCCGGGTGTATAGGAGCAGGCTCGCCGCAAACGCCACAAAGGACAGTACCAATACGGTCACCGGTATGGGAAGGACTCGTTGGACCAGCGCTTCGTAGAGTCCCAACATTCGAGTGAAGGCCGAATTGAAAGCCGCGTTGAATCGCGCTCCCCAGCCAAGCTTCCTGGCCTTGAGCGTCCGCGCCTCACCGGCGTCGGTCTCGCCCAGATGCTCGGGATTCTCAAGCTTAAGATATCGCGCACAGAATAGCGGCACCACCGTCATCGCGACGATGTAGGAGGCGAACAGAGAGATCACCACGGCTAATGCCATTGCGGAAAAAAGAAACTTACTCACGCCGGCCAGCAGCGTTACCGGGAAAAAGACCACAGCGGTGGTTAACGTCGACGCGAGCACGGGCAGAGCCACTTCTTTTCCGCCCGTCTCAGCCGCAACTTGCGGCGGTTGGCCCATCTCGAGGTGGCGGAATATGTTTTCCAGTACAACCACAGAATTGTCGATCAGGCGCGATAGCGCTAGCGCGAGGCCGCCCAGCACCATGCTGTTCACCGAAGACCCGCCCAATTGCAGGAAGAAGAACGTGGCGAGGACGGATAGCGGAATGGAGAAAAACACCGCCACAGTGGCTCTCAAACTTCCCAGGAACATCAGAATCATCACGCAAGTCAGGAAGAGGCCGATTCCTCCTTCATGCAGCAGGGTTTCGATCGCGGTGCGGACGAATCGCGATTGGTCGAATACCACAGCGGTCTTCATGGCTGGAGGAACGTCGACAAGGTGAGTGACGGTGTCGCGGACGCCGTCAACCACCGCGATGGTGTTCGAATCGCCGCCCTGCTTCATTACCGGCAGATAGACGGAGCGTTGTCCGTTAACGTGAACGACGTTATACTGCAGGGCGTGGGAATCCTTAAGCTGCCCGACATCCGACATCAATACGGGATTTTCACCGTTCATCTTGATGGGGTATTGACCGGCATCCTTTAAGTTAAACTGCGCGTTCGAATAGATGTTGTAATCGAGGTTTCCGATCTGCACGTCCCCCGCCGGAAGGATGACATTTGCCTGGTTCAACGATCGAACCACGTCCATCGGGCTGATCTGCCGGGCTTCCAGTTTGAACGGATCGACATAGAACTGGATTTGACGCCACGGTCCCCCGAAGGGCTGCGGGATCGAGGCGCCAGGAACGCCCGCCAGTTGATTGCGAACGAAGTTCTGCGCAATGTCCTTGAGGGCGCCATCGGTCATCCCTTCGCCATTCATAGTCACCAGACACACGGGCAGGCTCGAAGCGTCGGACTTAAGCACCACCGGCGGCAACGTCCCGGGCGGCAAGTCCTTCATGTCTGAGACCGCCAGATTAGCGATGGTGGCTGCATCGATATCCGCGTTGGTGTTCGATTGAAAGTACACGCGAATGATGCTTACGCCATTTAGCGACCGCGATTCGATGTGGTCGATGCCGCTGGCGAGCGTGAAGAAGCGTTCCAGATGGTAGGTGATGTCGCCTTCGATTTGCTCAGGGGGCATTCCCGAATAAAATGTGGCCACCACGACCACCGGTATGTTCATTGCCGGAAACATATCCACCGGCATCTGGACAACGCTGACCGCGCCGAGGATCGCGACAATCAGGCAGACAACAACGATGAGATATGGGGTATTGATGGCAAATCGCGACATGAGACTCCTACGATTTCGGCGCCGGATCGGCGGTCAGGCTGATCACCTTGGTTTGGACTTTATCGCCCTGCTTGAGTCCGGCGCGCGGTCCGACTACGACGCTGTCCCCCTCCTTCAAGTCGCCGGATCGAACTTCGCTCCGCTGCGCCGCTTCGATGCCAAGACGGACCGGAACAATCTGGATCGTCCCGGATGGTTCCACAGTGAAGACGCGGGCAGAATCGCCGGAGCCATCAATGGCTTCCGCCGGAACGGAGAGCACGTTTTTGCGTTGGTCGGTGGTCAGGTCCACCTCGGCGTACATGCCGGGCATTAACAAGAGCGTAGGGTTGGGAACATCCACCTCCGTCTTCATCGTTCTCGTGGACTGATCCACTCTATCCTCAAAGCGAGCTATGCGGCCCGGAAATGTTCGATGCATCGCGGACACAGTGACGTCCACCTGTTCACCAAGATGAATCAGGGGAACCGCGGATTCGGGAACCGGCAGCGCGAGCCGAAGCAGACCGTTTTGTGAAAGACGGATCACTGGCATTGCCTGGCTCTGAGACGCCGTCCCCGCTTGAATCAGGGAGCCTTTATTCGCGTATCGTTTGGTTACGACGCCTGTGAAGGGCGCGGTAATTACCGCATACTGATACATGGTCTTGACGTGCGCCTGCTCGGCCTGAGAGACGCTGATTCGCTGCTGACACTCGACGATGCGCGACCTGGCGCCGGAAACCTGCGCCTCGGCTACCAGATCGCGGGAGTGAGCCTCGTCTACCTCCTGCTGTGGAACAAGGCCGGGTTCGCGCTTGGATACATCGAGGATACGTGAGTAGGATAGATGGGCCATGTCATGTGACGACTCTGCACGCTGCAACTCGTCGCGCGCGGTCGTCAACTCAGCGGTGGCCTGCTGAATTGCCGCGGCGGCGCGGGTAACATCATCCTGCATTTCCGGAATTTCCAGCGTCGCAAGCACCTGGCCTTCGCGGACGCGGTCGCCGATATCGACGTTAATCTCGCGTATGTATCCGGAGACCTTGGCCATGACGTCGATCTCCTGAAACGGCTCGAATTCCGCAGTCAGAATCAGGTTACTCGACAAATTGGCGCGGGCCACTTTGACTACTGCCACGGTGGGTGTGGGCGTCGTCATCTGCGACGTCTCCGCGCCCCCGCCACGGGCGCAAGAGGTGATCGCCGTCGCCGAAACAACGATTACGGCCGTCGGCACAAGACGTCGTGAAAGTTTCCATGTCATATAACTCACCGTAAGATGCCCATTTCATAATTGAGCGCCGCCCGGCGGCTCAGATATTCATACTTGGCGGATGCGGCCGCGATCTGCGCCGAAGTTTGGTTCAGCTGCGCTTGGCTTAACTCGACTATGCTGCCCAGCGCGTTGTCGTACCGCGCCTGAGCCAATCGGAGAGCTTCATTCGCCTCCGCAACCATGCGCGCAGTGACATCCAGCCGCCTGAAAGCATCGTTCGCGTTGAGCCACGCAACTTGCACATCGCGGCTGATCTGCACAGTCAAAGCCTGGACGTCCTTACTCCCCGCCGCGGCGCGCGACTCAGCTTCGTCGCGCCGGGCCCGGAACAAACCGCCATTCAGGATGGGGATATTGACGTTGACGCCAACGGCGCTGTAGCTTTCCGGAAGCCCCTCGCTTCGAACCGGAGCCACTCCGGCGACTGCGGCGGCAGTGATGGTTGGATTGCGAAGGCGCTTCTCGGCCTCGGCATAACGGGCGAGTGCGTCTTGATTGAGCTGCAACGCGGCCAGGTCGGGCCGCTCGTGCATTGCCTGCCCGATCAGTGCATCCACATCCGGATCGAGCGGCTGCGGCAGCGGTTCGTCAGTCGGCGAAAATGGCTGGTCGCGATCATAGCCCATGGCTGCGGAGAGGCGTGTATGGCTGGCCTTGGTGTCGCTGTCGGCGCGAAACAAATCGAGTTCGGCCTGGGAGACGTTCACCTGCGCAAAGCTAACGTCGAGCGTCGATCTGAGGAGACTTTGCGCCAGTGCGCTCACTTGACGAAGGGTCAGGCGCCGGAGATCGAGTGTCGCCTGCGCAACCTTAAAGATGGACAGCGATGCCAGCGCCTGGTAGTACGACTGTTGCACTTCGATCAATACCTGGGCTCGGGTATTGGTGACATTTTGATTTTGGGACTGGTTGCGCAGTTTGGCGCTTTCCTCAAGGCTGGCGGTGCGTCCGAAGTCGGTCAGTAGCTGACTTGCGACCACTCCCGATGCGGCGCGGTCGTAAATGCTCGACGTAGTTATTGCGCCCGCCGATAAGACCGAATTGTGTTCGGAACCAACACCTGTAGCGTTAGCGGAGACCGTTGGATAGTAGGCCGATCGAGCCTCTTTTACAGCGAATCCGGTCGCTTGCGCGATTAGTGCAGCCGAGGCGATTCTCGGCTGATTACGCAAAGCGGTCTCTTGGGCCTGACTGAGGGTCAGAGTGGCTGGAGTCTGTGCCCATAAGCCGATGCATATTAGCCCATTCACGGCGAATACCCTGACAAATAAGCGCGGAAAGGTCATCGAGATGTTCCGACAGCAGTGATTATGGTTTCCGAGGCCTCCATCAGCGCGGCAGTCAAGAGTTCCTTAGAATGAGGCAACGGGATCCGACGTTTTGTGTAGAGAAATCACGATTGTTCTGGCCGAGCTGGGATGGACCACGAGTCAGTTCCTTTCGGGTGTGGCTTCCTTTATGTTACCGGCGGCGACCTATGCGTGACACTGAAGAGTTTCTGAAGATTTTCTGACGCCATCGTCAGGAAATCTTTCGTACGTACGCGAGCTTCGCCAGCGCGATAGAATGACACCTTGCCCGCTTCCCCGGAATCCCGCCTGACGCCCAACCAGATCCGCGGCTTCTGGGCCGCATGGGCGGGGTGGGCGCTCGACGGCATGGATTCGTTCATCTACGCCCTGGTAATGGTCCCGGCGCTCCGCGAGCTGCTGCCGCTTTCGGGCATCGCCGCGACTCCCGGCGCCATCGGCTATTACGGCGGGCTGCTGTTCGCGCTGTTCCTCATCGGTTGGGGACTCGCCTTCTTGTGGGGACCCGTCGGCGACCGCTTCGGCCGCGTGCGCACGCTCATGCTCACCGTACTCTGCTATTCGGCGTTCACGTTTTGCGGAGCGCTGGCGCAGGGCGTGTGGATGCTGGCAGCCTTCCGCCTGCTGGCTGGAATCGGCATCGGCGGCGAATGGAGCATGGGCGGCATCCTGGTGGCGGAGGAGTGGCCGGAAGACCGCCGCGCGCGCGGCGCGGGCTACATGCATACGGGCTACTATTTCGGTGTGTTTCTGGCGGCCATCGCCAATTATGCCATCGGCTCGCGCTACGGCTGGCGGGCGATGTTCCTTCTGGGCGGCGCGCCCGCGCTGCTGGTCGGCTTCATCCGTCATGGCGTGTCTGAGCCGAAGCGGTGGCGCGAACGCAAACCACACGCGGCATTCTGGCAGCCTCTGGCGGCCATCTTCTCACCGGAATATCGCAGGCGAACTATCTTGAACTCGCTCTACCTCTTCATCTCGATCATTGGATTGTGGGCGGGCTCGGTCTATGTGCCCGCTTCGGTGACGCAGTTGGCTACAGCGTCGGGACATTCGGCGGTACAGGCCGCGCAACTCGCCTCATGGGCCGTCATGCTGCTGTCGTTCGGAACCATTCTCGGCTGCCTGGCCGCCCCGATACTGGCGGAACGCTTCGGCCGGCGTGCGTCGCTCAGCCTATACTTCGCACTGATGGCCGTATCGATCGCGCTCGGTTTCGGCTATGTTTTCTACATGCAGAACGGCGCTCTCGGATGGTTTCTCGCCTGCCTGTTCCTGCTCGGCATCGGCGGGGCGAACTTCGCTATCTATACGCTGTGGCTGCCCGAGCAATATGACACCGGATGCCGCGCCAGCGCCTTCGCGTTCGCCACGTCGGCGGGCCGCTTTGGCGGCGCGGGCATCACGTTTCTGGTGGGCGCGGGCGTGCAGCATTTTCAGACCATCGGCGTTCCGGTAGCTCTCACGTCGATTGCGTTTCTGATCGGACTCCTACTGCTGCCGCTTGGCGTCGAGACCAAGGGCCGTCCGCTACCCACGTAATCCACTATGAACCTGCTCCATCTGTTCGATCTCTCGTTGATCGGCCGCCGCAGCCAGACCGCGCTGGAGTGTGACGGCACCACGTACACTTTCGGCGATATCGACGAGCGCTCGAGGCGCATGGCGCAAGCGCTTCGCCGGCGCGGCATCGAGACCGGCGACCGGGTCTGCGTCTATCTCCCGAACTGCGTCGAGATTGTCGATCTCTACCTGGCGTGTCTGAAGCTCGGCGTCATTTTCGTTCCCATCAACATCCTTTACAGAGACCGCGAGATCGCGCATATCGTCGCCGATGCCGAGCCGAAGTGCGTCGTCACGCGCGGCGAACTGGCCGCGGCCGTACCCGTCTGGCAGGTTGCGGATTTGCCCTGCGACGCCGGCCCGCTGGAACTTCGCGCGGCTCTCGATGGCGATGCGCCGGCCGCGCTGGTCTACACGTCCGGCACTACCGGCACGTCCAAGGGCGCGATTCTCACGCACAATAACTTCGCGGCGAACGCGCTCAATCTGCTTACGTGCTGGCAGATTACGGATCGCGACCGGCTGCTGCTGGCGCTGCCGCTCTTTCATATCCACGCTCTCGGCAACGGCCTGCACTGTTGGCTAATCGGCGGCTTCCGGATGCGTCTGCTGGAGCGCTTCGAATATCGAAAGGCGGCGGCGGAATTTCTCGATTTCCGCCCCACGGTTTTCTTCGGCGTTCCCACCATGTATGTGCGGCTGCTCGAAACGCCGCCGGACGCCGCGCGCGAAATTGGCCGCGGCATGCGTCTGTTCGTATCCGGCTCGGCGCCACTGCCGGCGCAGGTGCTGGAAGAGTTTCGCGCGCTGTTCGGCCACACCATTCTCGAACGCTATGGGATGACCGAGACGCTGATGAACATCGGCAATCCCTATGTGGGCGAGCGCCGGCCGGGCAGCGTCGGCCTTCCGCTGCCGGGAGTTTCCGCCGAGCTGCGCGACGGCGAAATCCACCTGCGCGGACCGAACGTCTTTGCCGGCTACTGGCGGCGTGAGCAAGCTACGCGCGAGGCGTTCGCGGATGGCTGGTTCCGCACCGGCGACCTTGCCGAACGTTCGCCCGACGGCTACTACACGCTCCGCGGGCGCAAGAGCGACCTCATCATTTCCGGCGGCTACAACATCTATCCGCGCGAGATCGAGGAGTTCCTTCTCGAGCAGCCCGAAATCGCCGAAGCCGCGGTTGCAGCCGCGGCCGACCCGGTACGCGGCGAGGTTCCGGTGGCGTATGTGGTATTGAAGTCGCCGGTTGAAACTGCGGATTTGGAGCGCCGTTGCCGCGAGAGTCTGGCATCGTTCAAGGCGCCGCGCAACTTTCACGTGGTGGAGAAACTTCCGCGCAATGCGCTGGGAAAGGTTCAGAAGCATCTGCTGAAGCCTCGGCCGGCATAGACTGGCGCCGGAAGGGTGCGAGACATAGAAGTGAGAGGCGGGGGAATCAGGCGGCGCGGCTTTCGGCCCAAAAGTCTTCGAACCTCTGATTGAAACGGCAACAACGCAGAGCGAT
>Ga0116129_1000085_pt1 | contig 72783 bp, 60 predicted proteins | sample June2015DPH_17_2_FD_89732 | JGI IMG/M metagenome (GOLD analysis project Ga0116129, IMG submission 89732) | Peatland microbial communities from SPRUCE experiment site at the Marcell Experimental Forest, Minnesota, USA - June2015DPH_17_10 | ecosystem: Environmental > Terrestrial > Soil > Wetlands... | reverse complement strand
GTCACTTCCGGATTGTTGATTCGCGCCATGCTGCGGATTCAAGGGACCGATCCGGGCTTTCGGGCCGATCATGTGCTTACGCTGGTTACTCCGGTCACCGGGCCGCGGTACGAGAACATCGTGACTCGATTCGCTTTCTACAAGCGAGTGCTGGGCGAGGTGCGCGCGCTGCCGGGAGTCGAAAGCGCGGCGTATATCACCTCTTTGCCGATGGTCTGGCGCGGAGGGATCTGGACAATCACGGTCAACGGGCAGCCGCCGGTCGACCCGAGTTCTCAGCGGGCCAGCATGAGATTCGTGACGCCGGATTTCTTCAAAACGCTTGGCATCCCTTTGCAGCTGGGGCGCGATGTCGAGGAATCGGATGTGATGACGTCTCCGATGGTCGCGGTGGTGAGCGAATCGTTTGTCAAACAATACTGGCCGGGCGAGAATCCGCTGGGGAAACGATTCCAGTGCGGCGGGATGGATCGGATCGTGGCGGGCGTGGTCGGCGATATTCGGGTGCGCGGCCTGGAGCAGTCCAGCGAGCCACAGGTGTACATGCCCTATCAGCAAGTGAAATTTGGCGGCGATTCCCCGTATATTCCCACCAGTGTGGCGATTCGCACGTCACAGGATCCCTTGCAAATCGCGCCGGAGGTGCGGAAAATTGTCTCGGATGCCGATTCGCGGGTACCGGTAACCAATCTTCGCCCGCTCAGTGAAATTGTGTCAGAGGAAACCGCGTCCAGAAGGGCTCAGTTGGTCGTTTTAGGCGGATTTGCGGCAATCGCTTTTCTGCTGGCCGCGATCGGGATTCACGGGTTGCTGTCCTACACGGTGTCGAATCGCACGCAAGAGATCGGCGTGCGGATGGCGCTCGGAGCCACCCGGGGAAACATCCTTCAATTGATCGTCGGCGACGCGCTGGTGCTCGCGATTATAGGAATTCTAGTGGGGGCAATAGTGGCGTACGTATCGGGCCGCGAACTGCAATCGCTGCTGGCTGGATTGAGTCCCAACGATTTGGACGCATTTTCGGCGGGCATCCTGCTGTCGCTGGTGATGACGATCGCTGGAAGCTTCCTGCCGGCGTTGCAAGCGGTTCGCGTGGATCCTGCCACGGCCGTGCGCGCCGAATAGCCTATTTAGAAGCGGTGCGAGCCTTGGAACGACGGACTTCGACGGGTGCGGGTGCCGGCGCGGCTTGCACCGGATAGTGCTGTCCGAGCCATTTTTCAATCATCTCTTTTTGCGTCGCCAGAACCACACGTTGCCACTTGACCGTGCCCGTGCGTTCACTATATTCCGCCATGACATACGAGCCCTCATTGAGCACTTTAATGATGCCCTGAGTCTTGGCCCGTTGAAAGTGATACGAAGAAAGAGCAGCGTGATGTTTTTGCATCTAAAGGCATTATAGCAGGTGCCCGAAATTTCGGCTATTTTACCTGAATTCGCATACTATCAGAGTATGGCTTCCGAGCCGGATGTTCCGGCAACACAAGGACTTGCATGGGCCGCACTTTGGCGCATCGTAACCCGCATGGAGTGGGGAAAGATCGTTCCGGGGCGCGCGGCGCGGAATGCGATCGGGGTGGCGCTGCCGCTGGTGGTGGGATACCTGCTCGGTTCGGTGCCGGCCGGGCTGGTGGCCAGTTCCGGGGCGCTGAACGTCTGCTTCACCGATGGGGACGACCCTTATCGCCAGCGCGCCAAGCGCATGCTGCTGGGCACGTTGCTGGTCGGCTTGGCGGTCCTGACCGGTACGCTCTCCGGAAATAACGCGGTGATCGCCATCGTGATCGCGGGCCTCTGGGCGTTCGCGGCGGGAATGATGGCGGCGGTCAGCCAGGCGGCGACCGATCTGGGCGGGATCACGCTGTTCACCCTGATTGTTTTTTCGGCGCAGCCCATGGCGCCCCATCGCGCCGTTTCCGCCGGATTGCTGGCGGCCGCGGGAGGATTACTCCAGACGCTGCTCGCTCTGGCGTGGTGGCCGGTCGAGGGCTATCAGCCGGAGCGGAAAGCGCTGGCGAACCTGTTCGAGGAACTGGCCCGCGCGGCGGCATCGCCCGCCGCCGCTACCGAAGCTCCCTCAGCGAGTGCGCAGGCCACGGAGGCTCACAATACTCTGGCGGACCTGGGGGCGGTCCATACGCTGGAGGCCGATCGCTACCGCTCCTTGCTCAATCAGGCAGAGCGTATGCGCCTCAGTCTGCTGATGCTTGCGCGCTTGCGGGTGCGCATCGGACGGGAAAAAGAAGGTGGTGAGGAGGCGGCCGCGCTGGACCATTTCTTCGAGCTTTGCTCCCGCCTTCTCGCCGCCATCGGCCGGTCGCTGCGGGCGAACGATTCCATCGATTCAAATAGCGATTCAAACGCAGACCAGATGGATCAGATCGAAGCTCTGGCGGAAGTCCTGCGTTTACGGACCGGCTCAGGTTCGGAGCTTTTGTCGGCGCTGGTGGCCGATGCGCTGCGTCAAATCAATGCATTGGCGGGGCAGCTCCGGTCCAGCGTCGAACTCGCCGCACACGCCACGGAAGCGGGACAGGACGAGTTCGCTCGGAAACAATCGCGGACGCCCTGGACGCTACGCTTGCGTGGGACCGTGGCCATATTTCGCGCCAACCTGACCTTTGAATCGGCGGCATTCCGGCACGCCATTCGCCTGGCGGCATGCGTCGCGCTGGGTGCGGGAATCGGCCGCGCGGTAAGCTGGCACCGGACCTATTGGCTGCCGATGACGGTGGCCATCGTGTTGAAGCCGGATTTTACCGCGACTTTCAGCCGGGGCGTGCTGCGCGTGGCGGGCACACTGACCGGGCTGGCCTTCGCGACGGTATTGTTCCATTTTGTTTCCACCACGGTAGTGACGCAAATCCTGCTGATCGCCGTGCTGACGTTCGTGCTGCGCTCCCTGGGCGCGGCGAATTATGGAATCCTGACCGCGGCGGTAAGCGCGCTGGTGGTGCTGCTGATCGGGCTGACCGGCGTGTCGGCGCAAGACGTAATCGCGGCTCGCGCGATCAATTCCGTGGCCGGCGGAGCGCTGGCGCTGGCGGCATACGCGCTTTGGCCGACCTGGGAGCGCACCCGCGTGAACGAAAACGTGGCGCGCTTGCTCGATGCTTATCGCGATTATTTCCGCACCATCTCCCAGGCATATTTGAAGCCCGAGGCTCCGCCGCCGGAGCTGGATAGCGCCCGGCAGGCGGCGAGACTGGCGCGGTCGAACCTGGAGGCTTCCGTCGATCGCCTGAGTGCGGAGCCTTATCCGACAAAATTGGCCGCGCTCAACGATATGCTTGCCAGCTCCCATCGGCTGGTGCATGCTCTGATGGCGCTCGAAGCCGGGCTGTATCAGAGCAAATTCGTGACGCCGCGGGAGGCGTTCCGCACGTTCAGTCACGATGTGGAGCGGACGCTATACTTCCTGGCGGCATCGCTGCGAGGCTCGGCGATCCATCCGGGCGATCTGCCGGATCTGCGTGAGGATCACAACGCCCTGCTACGGTCGGGCGACGCCCAGGTGGAGCGGTACGCGCTGGTGAACATTGAAACGGACCGGGTGACGAACAGTCTCAACACGCTGAGGGAGCAGATCGTCGCCTGGCCCTCCTGACGGGGTAAATTGGGGATAGTGAGATTCCAGGGAATTTGCCTCTTTATCTCTGTGGTCTCTGTCAAATGGCCTGTGCTTAACCAACCCTTTACGGTCTCTTTATCTATCCCTTACGACGAATCCCTTCGCCAAGGGCTACTATCGTGGTGAGAATGCGTGTCCGTCCGATTACGTTCGTCCTGCGCCTCGTCTTCCGCGTGGCAGCGAGCCTTCTTCTGGTCGCCGCCGTCACCTTCCTCTGCCGGCGCGTGTTTTCCGTCAACGCCACCACCGCCGGATTCGCGTATTTGCTGGGCATTCTGGCGATTGGAAGCACCTGGGGATTGATCGAATCAGTCGCCGCCTCCGTCGCGGCGATGCTCTGCTTCAACTTTTTTTTCCTCCCTCCGGTGGGGATGTTCACCATCTCCGATCCGCAGAATTGGGTGGCGCTGTTCGCATTTCTCACCACCGCGCTGGTCGCCAGCCATCTTTCGGACCGGGAAAAAAAGCAGGCGGAAGAAGCCAAGGGCCGGCAGCAGGAAACCGAGCAGCTCTACGCGCTCAGCCGGTCGATCCTGCTCACCGATCCCTCGCAATCGGTAGGCTCGCAGGCGGCGCGCCACATCTCGGAAATCTTCGATTGCCCTGGCGTCGCCCTGTATGACGCGAAGACGGCGGATGTGTTTCGCGGGGGCGCCGAAGACTTGCTCGAAATCGAAGGGAAGCTCAAACAAGTGGCCGTGCAGGGGAACAACTTTGTCGAGCCTCCTTTATTCGTGGCCGCGATTCTGCTGGGCGGGCAGCCTATCGGGAGCCTGGCGCTGAAAGGCTGCTCGCTCTCTGACGGAGCGCTCCAGGCGCTGCTGAACCTGGTCGCCATCGCACTCGAACGGGTGCGCATGGAGGAGGCTGCGAACCGGGCCGAAGCGGCGCGGCAGAGCGAGGAGTTCAAGTCCACCTTGTTAGACGCCATCGCCCACGAATTTAAAACGCCGTTGACATCCATCAAGGCCGCCTCGACCTCGCTGTTATCCGATTCGCCGGCGCTTTCGCCGCAATTCCGCGAGCTGGCGGCCATCATCGATGAAGAGACCGACCGCATGAATCAACTGGTGACCGAGGCCGTGCGGATGTCGCAGATCGACGCGGGGAAAATTCGGCTGGAGCGCGAATTGCTCGACATCCCCCAACTGCTAGCCCGGGTCATCGAAAATTTCGAATCGCAGGCCGCCGGACGATCTTTGCGCCTGAATCCGGGCGCCAACCTGCCTCGCGTATCGGCCGACCCGGACTTGCTTTTGCTCGCGCTACGCCAGTTGATCGACAATGCTCTGAAGTATTCGCCGCCCGGCTCCCCCATCGGCGTGGTGGCGGATCTGGAAGGCGATCGCGTCGTCATCCGCATCCACGATCGCGGCCCCGGCATTCCGGAGCGCGAGCGCGAACGTATTTTCGATAAGTTCTACCGCCGCAGCGGAGTCGCCGGCGCAGGCGTGCCGGGCTCCGGCCTCGGGCTCTACATCGCGCGTGAAATTCTGCGCACCCATGGCGGTGATTTGTGGATTGAAAGCGAGCCCGGCGAAGGATCGGAATTCTGCGTAGGCCTGCCAATCCCGAAAGAAGGACGTACAAAATGAGTTCCGGCCGTATTCTGGTGGTGGACGACGAACCGCAGATCCGCCGCGTGCTGCGCGCCACCCTCACCGGCCACGGCTACGAATTTTACGAAGCGCGCACCGGAGAGGAGGCGCTCGAGGCCATTCGAGCCAACCGCTTTGACCTGATCCTGCTGGACGTAAACATGCCCGGCATGGGGGGACTGGAAGCCTGCCGCGCGATCCGCAGCGGCTCTGAGGTCTCCATCATCATGCTCACCGTGCGCGATTCGGAGCAGGACAAGGTGGCCGCGCTCGATGCCGGGGCCGACGATTACATCACCAAGCCATTTAGTACGCCGGAGCTGCTGGCGCGTATCCGCGCCGCGTTGCGCCGCATGCCCTCTTCCGCTGAAGGCGGTTCGCAATCGGTGCATCTGGACGATATTGAAATCAATCTGGCCACCCGCCGCGTGATCTCCGGTGGTCGCGAGATTCGCCTCACGCCGAAGGAATTCGGCCTCCTGCAATACCTGCTGGCGAATCCCAATGTGCCAATCCCGCATGGGCGTCTGCTGCAAGCGGTGTGGGGTCCCGATTACGGCGATCAGGTGGAGTACTTGCGGGTGTTCGTCAATCAACTGCGCAAGAAAATCGAACCGGATCCCGCTCATCCGCGCTATTTGCTAACCGAACCCTGGGTGGGCTACCGCTTCGCTCTGCCCGAAAAACACACTTAATCACCGGCCAGCGATTCTTTCACTTTTCCTACCAGCGCCCCCAGTGTGAACGGCTTTTGCAGGAACTTCGAGCCGGGAGGAATGGCGCCCGCCCGCACCGCATCATCGTCGGTATAGCCTGAAATGTAGAGCACCTTGAGATCATGCCTGGTCTCGCGAATGTACTCCGCCAGATCGCGGCCGGACGCAGCCGGCAGCTTGACGTCGGTAACGAGCAGGTCGATGCGCCCCGCCGTCGAGGTCGAAATCGTCATCGCTTCTTCCGCGCTTCCCGCTTCGAGGACGTTATAATTTTCGCGGCGCAGAATTTTTCTCACCAGCGCGCGAATGCCCGCCTCGTCCTCCACCAGCAGGATCGTTTCCCGCACGATTTCGGGAACCGGAGGTTCCTCGACCGACGCCTCGACAACGGGCGGGGCGGCAGGCTCGGGTTCGGGCGCGGGGAGCGCGGGAACCACTTGATGCGGCAGGTAAATCATGAATGTCGAGCCGCGAAATGGTTCGCTGAAGAATGCGATGTCCCCGCCCCACTGGCGCACGATCGCATAGGCTCGCGCCAGGGCCGGACCCGTAGTCTTCTCACCCGGCTTCGACAAGAATCCTTCGAACACACCGCCGCGCTTGGCCGCATCCATCCCTCGGCCGTCGTCATGAATCGCCAGGCGCGCATAAACGCCCGGAGCGAGCGTGGTGCTGGGCGCATATTCAGTGATCCTGTCGATCTCGCAGCCGATCGTCACATGGGATCGTTCCTGTGCGTCTTCCCGTTCGTGCCAGACCAGCGCCAGAACGACTTCTTCGAGCTGCGCCTCATCGGCCAGCGCCCAAACCGCATCGCCCGCCGGGACCGCCATGTGTATCGCGCAGTTCTCTCCGGCCACATGGGCGATCTTCTCTTCCATCCGCGCCAGCGTCTGCGTCACATTCACGGCTGATGCGGGATGCGCTTGCTGGCGCGTATAGTGCAGCAACTGCGCCGTGATTCCCGAAATGCGGTCGGTCGCGGCCAGGATCTCGTCGACGTCGCTGCGGATCGGATCATCCTCGCGCAGCGAGTTCCGCATCTCTTCCGCGTAACCGGTCACGATCATCAGAGGATTATTCAGATCATGCGCCAACTTGCTGGCCACGCTTTGCAGAGCGTCGGTGCGGCCGGAGCGCAGCATTTGATCCTCAAGCTGCTTGCGCAGTTCGATCGACGTCATCACCCCCGTCAGCGTGCCGTTCTTGCTTCGAATGGTCTCCCGTACCCAAACCGTGCCGCCCGTTGCCGTGATGGCGCGATACTCCGCGCTGCTGTCTCCCGTGCCCGTTCTATAGAACTCCAGCGTAGCCGCACGATCGTCCGGATGGATTCGCTCTTCAAAAAATTTCGGGGTCCCGGTCCAGTGGGCCTCCGGAAAACCGAGCAGTTTCTCTACATCGCCGCGTACGGATCGAAATGCCAGAGTAGCCGCGTCTGCTTCCCAGACAATCGCCGGAATTTCGCCCAGCGGCTGGACAACTTTTTCAACGGCGGGAGCCTCCTGCACCAGCAGCAGCGTTTCCACTTCACTCTCGTCGTCCCAGTTGCGCATCGGAACCACGGCGAGGCTCAGTTGCCGTCCGTCATGTTCCATTTGAAACCCGGTTTGGGAAACACCCGTCACATGGACGTCGCGAATTTTCTCGATCAGCCGGTCGGACGGCAGAATCTGATCGATGGTCTTGCCTCGCATGTCGCTGGACCGCAGACCGAAGGTCTGGCGAAAGGCGCGGTTCGCGGACGAGATGTGGCGGTCGGTGGAGAGCACCACCAGCGCCACCGGCAGCATCGCCACCATTTCCTGGTAGTACCGGCGCTCGGTCTCGACCAGGGCCAATAGCCGTGCGACCTCTTTTGCTTTCCACTGTTCCAGATCGCTACGGTCCATTGCCTGAGTTTGCGACGTAGCCCGCTCCGCAACAAGGTACTTGGCGGTTAAGTGGTCCTGGTACCCTTCAAGTACTACCGCTCGCCGGCTTATCCTTTAATTAGGCAATCGATGTATCATTTCAGAAACCCCATGCGCACCTCTTTCCTCCTGCTCTCGCTTACCTTGCTGGTGCCGGTATTTTCGGCTGATGGCCCAGTCGATTGGCCCCGCTGGCGGGGTCCCGACAACGACGGCATGGCGCGCGGGGACGCGCCTCTACGCTGGAGCGATGCCGAGCACATCAAGTGGAAAGCGGAGATCCCCGGCCGCGGCCATTCCTCCCCCGTAATCTGGGGCGATCGTATCTTCATTACCACCGCCGTGCCAACGGCGCTGGGTACAGCCCCTTCCGGGCGCGGCGGATGGGGAGGCGGAAGCCGTGGTCCCCAGCCGGAGCAGAAACTGATCCTGATGGCGCTCGATCGCAAGACAGGAAAGCTGCTCTGGCAGCAAGTGTCGAAAATCGCCACGCCGCACGAGGGCTATCACCCCACTTATGGCAGCTTTGCGTCCAACTCGCCGGTGACCGATGGCCAGCATGTCGTCGCATTCTTCGGCTCGCGCGGCGTCTACTGCTACGACATGGACGGCAAGAAAATCTGGGAAAAAGATTTCGGCATCCAGCTAAAAATGTTCATGACCTTCGGCGAAGGCGCGTGGCCGGTCATTGAAGGCTCCAAACTGCTGCTGCTTTTCGATAACGAGGAGAATTCGTTTCTGGTCGCCCTCGACCTCGCCACCGGCAAGGAATTGTGGCGAACGCCCCGCCCTGACGGCAATACCAACTGGAGCGGACCCGTTGTCATCACCTACGAAGGAAAGAAGCAGGTGATCGTCTCAGCCACGAAGAAGGTGCATAGTTACGATCTCGAAACCGGCAAGCCGATCTGGGAAGTCGCCGGCCTGGGCCAAAACACGATTCCGACGCCGGTGGCGAGCGATGGCATGGTGTTCGTGATGAGCGGTTACCGCAACCCGAACCTGATGGCCATAAAACTGGGCCGGGAAGGCGATCTCACCGGAACCGATGCCGTCGTCTGGCAAAACCAGCGCGGTAATTCCTACACCGCGTCGCCCGTGCTGCACGACGGCAAACTTTATATGATCACCGATAGCGGCATGCTGTCCTGCCTGGATGCGAAAACCGGCAAGCCTTTCTATCAGCAACAGCGCCTGCCGAAGCCGTACAATTTCAAAGCCAGCCCGGTCGGAGTGAACGGCAAACTGTACCTCGCATCCGAGGAAGGCGACGTGATCGTCGTGAAGATGGGCGAAACCTACGAAGTGCTCGCCACCAACACACTGGATGGTCAAATCTTCATCGGAACCCCGGCGGTCGCGGACGGTGAGATTTATCTGCGCGGCCAGAATACGCTCTTTTGCATCAAATAACCAATGCATCGCGTGGTAATCCTCGGCGGCGGTTTCGGTGGTCTTTATGCTGCCAAAGCTCTGCGCCGGGCGCCGGTCGAGGTCACGCTCGTCGATCGCCGCAATTTCCATCTGTTTCAGCCGCTCCTCTATCAGGTCGCCACCGGTTCCCTTTCTCCCGGAGAAATCGCCGCTCCTTTACGCGCGGTGCTGCGCAATCAGAAAAACGCACGCGTTCTCCTGGGCGATGCGGTCGACCTCGATGCCGAAAAGCGCTGCCTCATTCTCTCGGATGGCAAGGTGCCCTACGACACCCTGATCGTCGCCACCGGCTCGCAGAACTATTTCTTCGGCCATGATGAATGGCAGAAGATCGCGCCCGGTCTCAAGTCGATTGAGGACGCTACTGCGATCCGTCACAACGTGCTTTACTCGTTTGAAGCCGCCGAACGCGAGGCGGATCCCGCAATCCGCCGCTCCTGGCTGACCTTTGTGATCGTCGGCGCTGGACCCACCGGCGTCGAACTCTCCGGAGCGCTCGCTGAGATTGCCCACGATACGCTGCGCCACGACTTCCGGTCCATTCACCCGGAAGAATCGCGCATCCTGCTGCTCGATGGTACGCCGCACGTGCTCTCCTCCTATCCAGTCAGTCTTTCGATTGCCGCGGAGCAGTCGCTGTTCAAGCTAGGCGTACGTTTCCGGAGCGGAGTGCGCGTCACATCGATCGATAGTCATGGCGTCATGCTCCAGACGCCCAGCGGAGAGGAACGAATCGAAGCCAGAACAGTCCTCTGGGCCGCGGGCGTGGCTCCTTCCGATTTCGGGAAGGTATTGGCGCAGCGCGCCGCAGCCGCGCTCGACAAGCAGGGTCAAGTATTGGTCGACGCCCAGTTGACCGTCGCCGGTCACCCGGAAATTTTCGTGATCGGAGACCTCGCGCACCTTGAGCAAAACGGCAAGCCGCTCCCCGGAGTCGCACCCGTTGCCATCCAACAGGGTCATTACGCCGCGCACGCCGTGCTTCGCCGTTTAAACAACCAGCCCGTGAAGCCGTTCCACTATTTCAGCAAAGGCAGCCTGGCCGTCATCGGACGCCGGGCAGGAGTAGCCGATTTCGGTCGTCTGCGCTTTCACGGCGTGATCGCGTGGCTGCTGTGGCTGTTCGTCCACCTCATGTATCTGGTCCAATTTCGCAACCGCCTGATCGTTTTCATCCGCTGGGGATTCCAATACGTGACGTTCGACCGCGGCGCGCGGCTGATTACGCAACCCACCGACTCTCCTGAGCCTAAATAATTAGCCCCCAACAACCGATGGACTAGGACATGTCGCGTGTACGTACTACGGCGTTTATATTTCTGTCCGTAAGTATCTATCTCGGCTGGATCTCGGCGTCGCGAGTCTTCCTAAGTGATAACGATGAGGGCATTTATCTCTCCGCCGCGCTGCGAATCCTCCATGGCCAAATGCCATACAAGGATTTTTTCACTCTCTGTGGCCCTGGCAGTTTTTTCCTCATGGCGGCCAGCTTCCGGATCTTCGGCATTACGCTGGCAACAGCTAGAATACCAGCGATTTTCGACCTCGCTCTGCTCACCTCCTGCGTTTGCTGGCTCACCTGGAAACTCGCCGGCCGCGCCGCCGCTCTCTCTGCCGCGTTGGCGTTCGTCTCCTTCGAAACCCTCTGGCATGGAGTGCTGGCGAATCATCGATGGGATTCCAGCGCATGGATGACGCTGGCCGCCACCCTGGTTTTCTTCGCCCTCGATCAACTGGATGAGTCCCCGCCGGATCTTAGGAAATCCGCCATAGCCTGCGCAGCGGCGGGAGTTGCGGCCACCGTGGCTGTCTTTTGCACCCCTCCGGTGGCGTTTGCCGGAGCCGCTCTCGGCGCATGCCTCCTGTTTGCCGGAAAGAAACCAGCAGCGGCTTTTCTAGGAGGCGTCACGGTCGCATCCGCGCTCGGTGCGGGCCTACTCGCCTCGCGTGGCGCGTTCGGGCCGATGATTCACTCCATGAAATGGGCGATCGATAACTATGGCATCGCGAACCACACCTACTATGGCTGGGTGATTGGAGGGTACGGATACTTGTTTCACGCCCTTTCCGTCGGGGAAGCGGCGGTCACGCTCCTTGTGCTGATCTTCATCACGCTGCCTGCCACTCTCCCGATTCTGTCTGCCATGTGGCTCTGGAAGCGGCCTCCTTTAAAGGTCATCGCCCTGCTTGCTTCGAGCGCCGCGCTGGTGGTCTCCAGCTATCCTCGTTGGGATCTGATTCACTTGAATTTCGTCGCGGCGCTCTTTTATGTGCTCGCCGCTACCCTTATCTGGAATTCTCGTTTTCGAAAAATTGTCGCGATCACGGCCCTGGTCGCGGCCGCGAGCTGCCTCGGGATTACCGCGCACGAGCGCTTGTTCGAGCGCTCGCAAATGACCATGCTTGGCTCCGCGCACGGGCCGACGGCGGACCTTCAGACAGTGGCGATGCTTCAGCAGCAGGTGCGTCCGTCCGACACTCTCTTCGTATTTCCCTACCGTCCGATCGTCTATTTCCTGACCCAGGCCCGCAATCCCACTCGCTACTCATTTCTGCAACCGGGCATGTTTCCGGAAAGCGACGCCAGCCAGGCATTGGCGGACCTGCGCAAAGAACCTCCTCGCTGGGTGGTCTACATGGATATTCCAGATTCGGAGTTTCTTCGCATCTGGCCCGGCAGCGATCCAGCCCGGATGCGCATGCCAGGAATTGAGTCGTTCATCCACGAACGTTACAAGAAGATCGACCAGTCTTCGGGCTTTCAATTGCTCGAACTGAAATAGATATATGCAAACCTTTGGTCACATCCTTTTTCCGGTCGATTTTTCCGATCGGTGCCAGGAAGCGCGACCATTTATCACATCGTGGGCGCGGCGCTTCCATGCCAAAGTGACTCTGCTGCACACCATTTATATTCCGATCAGCGCCTATGGCGGTCCCGACAGTGATCCGCCCATAATCGATGTGCCGGGCATGGAGGCAGCGGCAAGGAAGCGGCTCGATCTTTTCGAAATCGATGCTGCGGAACGAATCGTCACCGTGGGCGATCCGGCCTACGAAATAATCCAATATGCCGGTAAAAACGGGGTCGACCTGATCATGATGCCCACCCACGGCTACGGTCCATTCCGAAGCTTGCTCCTCGGCTCGACCGTGGCAAAAGTTCTCCACGACGCTCATTGTCCGGTGTGGACCGCCGCCCATACCGAAAACCCGTCCGCGCATTCGGAAATCCGCAATGTTTTGTGCGCGTTAGGCGGCTCCGAGAACGTATCGCTGATCCGATCTGCGGCCGAACTGGCGGGTGCGTTTGCGGCCAAATTACGGCTGGTCCGCGCCGTTCCCATTGACGATACACGGCCGGAGAAGTATCTGGAAGGCGAGTATAGCGCCGCTTTAATAGAGATGAGCCGAGAAGAAGTCGCTGCTTTTCAACGAGATGCCGGCACCAACCTGGAAGCCCGCGTCGCCGGCGGTAGTATCTCCCAGGTGGTCCGCGAGACAGCGCTGGCGGACAACGCGGATCTGGTCGTCATCGGCAGCGGGAAGGCTCATAAGACGCTGGGCCGCCTGCGGTCGAATGCTTATGCGATCATCCGCGAGTCCCCGTGTCCCGTTCTGAGCGTTTAAGCGGGCTTAGCTGGCCTTAATTTGCACCAATCCGGACGGCGCAACGGACGGGCGCTTGACCCCTTTGCCGATCGCCACCGATGCGCGGACCAGATGTTCCACTCGCAAGGGACCGGCAACTTTTAACCCGCCGATCCAGTGCAGCCCGGCGCTGATAGAGCATCCGCACTGGCTGCAATCGGGGTCGCCTCCGAACACGCACGGTTCAACATTCGTCTTCAGATCGGCTGTATAATTGACGGACATCTTTGCAAACAGGCAGTGCGCGGGACTCTGTGGCGGCTCGACAAATGCCCGAGCCATCCCTTCGGGCAGCATCAGCTTCGGAAAGCGGCGACTGAGCCCTGGAAGCGCTTCGGCCAACCGGCGGCGATCCTCCGGCAGCAGCATTTCGGCACTCGATTCACCGCGCTGCGGCGTATAGATGCTGAACCAGATCCGATTCACTTCCGGGCGTGCGCACCAGATGGCTAAAAATTGTTCCAGGTAGCCGGGCTGCTGCAAATGCTGCCGCACGATGGTGCAGTGGATATTGACGCGGCGCCCTTCAATGTTGCGGAGAATCCGATCGTAGGTCGCGGGAGCCCGCCGAACGTCGTGATCCGGAGCCAATCCGTCGATGGAAACCGCAACAGTGATGTACGGAAGCGCCACCCACTCCTTCGGAATCGGAACGACGGCGCTGGTGACGATCATCGTGTTCGTGCGGCGCGCGCTAAGAACCGGAAGCACACGGCTCAGTTCGCGATGCCGGATCAGCGGCTCGCCACCGACCAGGGAGACATGGATGGGATCGTGCCGCTCCACCAAGCCGAGGATTCCGTTGACCAGATCGTTTCCACGAAAATCGGAAAGGTCGCGCAGTTGAGCCTCTCCGGCGAGGTGTGAATCGCCATAGGCATAGCATCCGGGACAGCGCAACGGACATTCGCGGGTGATCTCGATCGAAAGAAGAGGAGTCTTCCCGCGGAGCACTTTGCCCCAGGATTGCAGCAGATGGAGAGGTTTCATAGTGTCAAATGGCAGAGCACACTTATGGCGATACTGCAAAAAACCGGGTCAAGACTGCCCTATTGCACTAGATGCTATTTGTTTCAATGAAGTTTCCTGATTTTGCGTCTATAATACTGATTCTGGCAGGCTCACCAAAATTAGATGTTCTACCTGTTCCGCCTGTTCTATTCATTTCTCCCTTTGCATAATCCAATCGGCTTTGGAGCTGCCGATTTCGTCGAAATTGCACTCGCCTTGCTCCTTGTTTGGCTCGCGCTGGCGTGGCAGAAATCGGCCAGGTGGACGAACCGGCTGGCGTCGAGAACCGTGTGGTGCATGCTGATCCTGGCCGCGCTGCCAGTGATTCTGCGTCTCACGCTGCTTCACACCTCTCCTATCCCTACTCCTTTAGGAGCCGACGATTTCAGCTACCTGCTGCTCGGCGATACGCTGTCGCATTTCCGGTTGACGAATCCGACGCATCCGATGCATAGGTTCTTCGAGACACTTTTCATTCTTCAGGAGCCGAGCTATAGTTCTATCTATCCTTTAGGACCTGGGCTGGCACTGGCATTCGGCCAATTGGCCTTTCGGCAGCCCTGGGCCGGCATCGCCTTGTCGATGGCCGCCTTTACATCGCTGTGCTATTGGATGCTGCGGGCGTGGACCAAGCCGGGATGGGCCTTGCTCGGTGGGATCCTGGCGGTCATCGAATTTGGTCCGCTCAGCCACTGGATGAACACTTATTGGGGAGGCGCGCTGGCTGCCGCGGCGGGATGCCTGGTCTTCGGATCAATGCCGCGCTTGAAAGAGCAATGGAGGACGCGCGACGCGATCCTGCTCGGCATCGGACTGGCAGTCCACGTCTTGACGCGACCGTTTGAATCGATCTTTCTGGCGCTGAGTGTGATCGTATTCTTCGCGCCTCAGCACAAACAAGCGCGGCAGTTGTGGAGAGCAGCTTCGACTGTCGCACTGGTCGTACTGCCCGCACTCGGACTCATCGCGCTTCATGACAAAAGAGTCACAGGCAGTTGGACCACTCTGCCCTATGCTCTTTGCCGTTATCAGTATGGCGTTCCGTCTACCTTCGTTTTCCAGCCAAATCCGGTTCCGCATCGTGAGCTAACCAGGGAGCAACACATTTCCTACGATATCCAGGCCTTCGTCCATGGCGATCAGGTCGAGACACTAGCCAGTTTTTTCAAGCGTCTTGCAGGCCGTGTGCGATTCTACCGGTTCTTCTTTCTTCCACCGCTCTATCTCGCGCTGCCCGCCTTGTTCTGGAGCTTTCGGGATCCGCGGATGCGCTATGTCTTCTTTACTCTGCTTCTCTTCTTTGTGGGGACAAACATCTACGGATATTTCTATGCTCACTATGTTGCCGGAGTGACTTGCCTTTTTATCCTGGTCACTGTGGTGAGTCTCGACAATCTGAGTAAGCTTCGTATCGCAGATCACTTGGTTGGACCCGATGCAGTACGAGTGATCCTTTTCTTATGCGGAACACACTTTGTCTTCTGGTACGGAATCCAGTTGGCAAGTAATCAGGACTTCTCGAAAGACTTAGAACAGTATGAAACCTGGGATGAAGTGAATCACGGCGATCCGGACGGCCGAATCGGGGTGAACAGGCAACTGGCACGGGCTCCCGGCAAACAACTTGTCTTCGTTCGCTACTGGCCGAAACACACGGTTACGGAGTGGGTATATAACGGAGCCAACATCGATGACCAGAGAGCCGTCTTTGCGCGCGATCTTGGAGCGGTAGAAGATGAGGCGCTCCGCAGTTACTATCCTGATCGCACGGCGTGGCTGCTGGAGCCCGATGCCACGCCGCCGAAGCTATCGCCGTATCAGCCACCAGCAATTGCTCCCGCCCCGCCCACGGAACAGAAACCTGTCTCGACGCCGGTAAAGCATCCGACACTCAAGTTCGAGGACGTTAAGTAATGCTTACCTACCTCCTGAGTACCTTCGATCCGGTTAAGAATCCGATCGGCTTCGGCGCGAGTGATTACATCGAAGTCACGATCGCTATATTGCTCGTTGGCCTCATTCTAGCGTGGCGTCCGCTCATCGAGCCATACGGCCGGCGCCTTTCTATTAAGACCCGTTGGTCGATGTTCGCGCTGGCAATCCTCCCCGTTGTTCTACGCCTGGTGCTGCTCGCGCGTCATCCTCTCCCAACGCCCAATATCTACGATGAGTTCGGACACTTGTTTGTCGCCGATACTTTACGTCATTTCAGGCTGGCAAACCCGGCCCATCCGCTGCATCAGTTCTTTGAGACATTTTTTATTCTTCAGCAGCCCACCTATAGTTCGATTTATCCCATCGGCCAGGGTTTGATTCTGGCGATAGGTAAAGCGGTCTCCGGATATCCATGGGCCGGCGTCCTGCTATCGACGGCTGCGTTCTCTTCACTCTGCTATTGGATGCTACGGGGATGGACGACACCCTCATGGGCTCTGGCAGGAGGCGTTCTGGCTGTCATTGAATTCGGCCCGCTAAACCAATGGATGAATAGCTACTGGGGAGGCACGCTGGCAGCGGCGGCAGGATGTCTGGTCTTCGGGGCTCTGCCGAGACTGGTCGACAAAGTACGCACCAAGGACGCGATCATCTTAGGCGCGGGGTTGGCGATTCATCTCCTCACACGGCCCTATGAATCCATTTTTCTGGTAATCGGAGTGTTGCTGTTCCTGGCTCCGTCTGTGAAGCGAGTGATGCCTGTAATGCCAGCCGTCCTATTGGCCGTGATTCCCGCGATCGGAATTACATTGCTTCAAGACAAGAGTGTCACCGGGCATTGGATGACACTGCCTTACCAACTCAGCCAGTATCAATATGGAGTACCTGCCTCGCTGACGTTTCAACCTGATCCCATCCCTCATCGCGAACTGACTCCTCAGCAGCAGCTTGAATACAAGTCTCAGATGGCTTTCCGCGCCGCTGACAAAGAAACGCTGCAAAGCTATCTGCTTCGCCTTGAGTATCGAGTTCGTTACTATCGGTTCTTTTTCCTGGCCCCGTTATTTCTAGCTATACCGGCTTTTTGTTTTGCCGCCTTTCACAACCGGCGATTCGCCTGGGTTCTTTTTACGCTATTGCTCTTCGCCTTGGGAACGAACTTCTTTCCGGCATTGCAGACTCACTATCTTGGAGCAGTTACCTGCCTGTTCGTTTTCATGAGTGTCGCCGGACTTCAACAGATCGCCCTATGGAGTCCGGAAGCGTCGCGGCTGGTTCTGTTCCTTTGTCTGATTCATTTCGGGTTCTGGTATTTCATGCACCTTGACGACAAAGATGACTTTGCCTTAGCTATGATGCGGTATGAAACCTGGGATTCGATTAATCACACCAACCCGGAGCGGCGTATCTTAGTGAATCAGAAACTAGCTGAGATACCCGGTCAGCTTCTGGTCTTTGTTCGCTACACGCCGCGGCATATCTTTCAGGAGGAGTGGGTTTATAACGAAGCTTCCATTGACTTTGCCCGTATCGTCTGGGCTCGTGACCTGGGGCCTGAGGAAAACAGTAAGCTAATCGCGCTCTATCCTCAGCGCGAAGTCTTACTACTGGAGGCCGACGCGAGGCCTCCGGAATTAATACCTTACCAGTAAGCTATCCCGGTTTCAGGTCCGGCAATTGCACTTTACTGTTGGTCGAATAACTCGCTCCGATCCACACGCTCTCCTTTGAGCATCACCATCGAGATTCGCTCGGTTACGGAGATATCTTTGAGCGGATTTCCATCCACCAGCAACAAGTTCGCTTCGTAGCCTTTTTTGATCAGACCCATACGGTCTGACGCGCGCAGGAGTTGTGCGCCGTTATAGGTCGCAGCTTGCAAGGCGACCGATGCAGGCACTCCAGCCTCGATCCACAACTGCAATTCGCGATGTATGCCCGGCCCGTGAAAAAGCGTCGGGTTCCCGGAATCCGTTCCCGTTACCAGAGTCACGCCTGCGCGCATCGCGGCCAGCAGGTTCTGATCGCAGATGGCCATCGACACCGGATACTTACCAAGGCCGCTGCGCATCTTCTCTCCGTCCGGCGATTGAAGAAACTTCTTCGTCGATTCGAGCAGCTTCTTCGGCGCCACCTGTTGCACTAAGCTGCGATCCAGCATCTCGAACTTGCCTTGCGCGAGCATCGTGAACGCTTCCACCACGTCAAGCGTAGGATCAAACGTAATGCCCGCCTGCTTCATCCTGGCGAACAAAGCCTCCGGAATTACATCGTTCATTGACCCATGCTCGATGCCGTCAACGCCGGCATTCACGGCGTCCTCCACATCGCGGACGTTGCCGGTATGGCAAACCACCGGCAGCTTGAATTTGTGAGCCTCCTCCGCAATCGCCTTCACCAGCGCCGGGTCCATGCGCACGAACGGATACCCGGGCGAGCCCGCTTCGAGAATCGTCTTGATGCCGTCGACATGCCGCTTGGCCAGTTCGTCGACCATCTGCTTCGCTTCCTCGGGCGTCTTCGGAAGACGCAGGAACTGCGCGTTGAAGCCGCCGCGGGCGATCTCCGGGATGTTCTTGGCGTATTCGGTTCCATGGCCTCCGGGCGCGGTAAACAGCGGGCCAACGACGAACAATTCCGAACCCAGCTTCTCGCCCGATCCCTCCATCTCCCGGACTTTCAGAATTTCGTCCAGCCCATCGCCGGCGCTTTTCACAGCCGTCACGCCGCTATAAAGATACGCGGCCATTTCCCGCGGGAACGCCTTCGCGGGCATCTCGTAGTCTTCGGCGCTGGTATAAAATCCACCGGGACTTCCCAGATGGACATGCACATCGATCAGCCCAGGCATCAGTGTCTTGCCGGCGGCATCGAGCGCCTCCGCCTTCAGAGTCTTCGCGTCCGGAGCCGCGCCGGTGTAGATTTCGGCGATCTTGCCGTCCTTCACCAGCACCGCGCCCTGCTCGATCACATTGCCGTCGCCGAGGAACAGGCGCGCATCGCGAATCAGAAGCGTACGGGTGCGGCTCATCTCGCGGGCCAGCATTTTTCCCTTCACCACGTTATCTTTTGAGTACGCCTGCCACGCGCCCATTAGAAGAAACGGAGTGAGCACGGCAAGCACCCACAGTTTCGCCGTGGTCCGCATCTTCTCTTCTTTTTCCCAGCGGAAAAGTTTTAACGCGAGGAAGGTACCCACCGCGGCAGTCAGCAGCAGCGCTCCTGCCGGCGCAAGATTATCCCAGATCGTTTCGTGACCTTGTAAAATCGCGGTAATTCCCGTTGATAAATAGGTGGAGGGAATGAACTGCGCCACGATTTGCAGCCAGTTCGGCATCACTGCAATCGGGAATGTCGCGCCGCCCAGAAACAGCATCGGGAAATAAAGCAGCTGGATGATGATCTGGCTTTCCTGCATGGAATTCGCCACCGCGCCGATGATGCCACCCATGGCGCGGAACGCCAGCACACCGATTAATACGAATACGAACAAGGACAGCGGATGCTCCAGCGGCGGCATCCCATAGACAACATGCGCCAGCACCAGAACCAGCACGGTCACGGGAAGAAAATGCACCAGTCCGACCACCAGTTGCGAAACCAGAATCGGACCCGCGCTGATCGGCGCCACTTTAAACCGGCGCAGAATATTTGCTTCGCGGTCCATCACCGTGCGCATGCCCGCTCCGAAGAATCCTGACCCCAAAATGCCCAGAACCAGCACCATGTTTACGATCTGCACGATCGCTCCACCCTGCTCGGCGTGCATCAGGAAGCCGAAGATGAAGAAGAACAACAGCGGAAACATGTAGTTGAAAAACAGTACCGTGCGGTCGCGCATGGTGAGGCGCAAATTGGTACGGATCTGAGTGATATATGCTCGCATTTAGTCCCGCAGCCGTTTGCCGGTCAGTTCGATGAACACGTCTTCCAGCGTGGGCCGCTTCAAGTGGATATCCTCGAGGTCGATGCCGTTCTGATCGATCCACTTCACCAGGTCAGGCAAGGTACGCGCGGGTCTGGGCGAATAAACGTTCAACACTTTGCGATCGTCGCTGATGGTGAACTTCTCGGCTTCCTCGAAATTCGGCACATCCAACGGCATCGGCTGCGCGGTGTGAATTTCCACCCGGGAGGTGCCCAGCGTGCGCGCCTGAATCTCGCGCGGCGTGCCCAGCGCGATGATCTTGCCCTGGTCGACAATCGCCACCCGGTCGCACAGGCGCTCCGCTTCCTCAATGTAATGCGTGGTGATTAAAATGGTCCGCTTGGCGTCGCGCAGCTCGCTGATCAGGCTGTGAATTTCCAGGCGCACCTGCGGATCCAGGCCGGTGGTCGGCTCATCGAGAAAAACCAGTTGCGGATCGTTGACCAGCGCCAGCGCCAGCGCCACACGCTGCTTCTGCCCGCCCGAAAGCGTCTGATAATACGCGTTGCGCTTCTCGCCCAGTTGCAGCCGGTCGATCAATTTATCGATATCGGTGCTGCGCGAATAGAATGATTGGAACAGCGCCAGCGACTCGCGTACGGTGATTTTATCCGGCAGATTGGTCGATTGCAGACACACGCCGATGCGATCCTTCAGCGCCTTCACTTCAATCGCCGGATCGCGGCCCAGCACCTTCACGTCACCCGACGTTCTGGGACGCAGGCCTTCCAGAATTTCAACGGTCGTCGTTTTGCCCGCCCCGTTCGGCCCCAGCAATCCGAATACTTCGCCGGGCGCGACTTCGAAGTCGATGCCGCGCACTGCGTGTACCTCTCCATAGGACTTCTGGAGATTTCTAACTGAAATTGCTTGTTCCACTTTACTTGGGGAAAACCGGGCCGCCGGCCAGCACTTTGATCGACGCGCGGCAGAACGCCGGCAGATCCTCCGGCTTGCGCGACGTGACCATATTCCAGTCGACCACCACTTCGGAATCTTCGAAGATCGCGCCGGCATTCACCACGTCGTCTTTAATCGCGAAGAAACTGGTGGCGCGCCGCCCCTTCAAAATACCGGCCGAGCAAAGCACCCAAGGTCCGTGGCAAATCGACGCGACCAGTTTCCCCTCGGCGTTCATATCGCGGACAAACTGGTTCGCCATCGGATGGCGGCGAATATGATCGGGCGCATAGCCTCCGGGAATGACCACCCCATCGTAATCGCGCGTCTTCGCCTGATCGTAGGAGAGAGCGCTTTTGGCCGGATAACCGCACTTGCTGTTATATGTCTTGCCCGCCTCGGCGGCTACATAGGAAACCTCGACATGCGCCTCCTGCAGCCGGTAGAACGGATACCAGACTTCCATCTCCTGATACAGCGTGTCGATCAAAATGGCAACCCTTTTCCCTTTAAGTTCCATGAAGGCATTGTATCCCCTCGCCGCACGCGTCAGGCGAAGGTACTCGGCGAACGGCAGGAACCGCCGGACGAATGGCGGAAGGAAGTACGGCATACAAGAGGCAGCCTATTGCTCAAGCAAACGCGCCACGGCTCAAAAACAGATTCCGCCGCCGCTGTTTTATCCACAATCCCTCCACTGGCAATGGCTTCTAACCCACTGATTGGAAAAGGAATATTTCCTGAGGGAAATGGCCGATTTCATTCGTTTTTAACTTGACTGTAACGCTCGTTAGGCGCATGATGACTATGGTTCCAAGAGGTTCGAAGGACAGCGAGCCTGGCGGGAAGTAGCGGATCCGGAACGATGATCCGACGCGCAAAGCGATAAGTAATTATTCAAGCGCGGCGGGGAGCGAAGGAAAATCGGGCGACTCGCAAAGGCAAGCCTCAACGTTTGGAATCAGGCTGGGCGCTACGATCCGAAGGGATTGAAAAATCCCGACGGGGAGCGGAAGCTTGACAACAGGCGCTGAGTTCCGGAAGCGGACCTTGGCAACGGGTTTCGAACGAAGATCGCACCTCGGGCGGCCATAAAAAGCCAAACGGGGGCGGGAGTTCGGTGCCGAACGGGCCAGGGGAAATTTCGGAATCGTTTCGAAGATGCAGGCCGGGAACGTTGACCCGTCCGCGGAGATTTGCCGCAAGGTAAGTCATCGCTGACGGAGAGCGAAAGGCCGTATCGAGAAGCGGGTTTCTACCGGAACGGGACAGCGGACGCGCACCTGCGCTTTGATCCGCTGCTGGATAAAACCGGCAGTGGGGAGCAAAGGGCCCAACGTCACGCCGTACTCCGGATGCCATGTTCTAGCCGTGCATGCCGGCTGGAGAACGAGTTGACTAACGGGTCACTTGGAACCATTTTTCATTTGTTTGCCTCGCCGCGGTACTCCAGCGCCGCGCTCGCCCATAGCAGGTCCGGCAATCTTATTTCTGGGCACGATCTTTCGTAAGCGGCCCGCGCCGGGAGCATGCGCCATCTGCATACGCCGTGGTTCGGGTGGTGTCGAAGGCCGCTGGTATGGCACTTGAGCAAGTGCACTGGCCGAGATCGCAAGCGCGAACACTTTCATGTTCAGGAACTGCATGTTCTAACGATCGGCAGTTTCCTTAAAGCCCATCACGCATGCCGAAACCTGGAGTGTCTAGGAATTAGCTGAATGGTCACCCGCTACCGCTTCGCTGACGACGGCTCTTCTGTGATCGGCGGAGCTTCCCCGGCGCGCCAGCTCATTTTCTCTTTACAAGGCCGGAAACTCGCGAAATTGCAGCGGCAGGCGGGACACCGGTAAGGCGTCGCGCCGCAGCGCAGCATGATCACCGTCCAGCGCGGCGGATGATAGTACTGCTCGCTCCAAGTGGTAAGGTCCTGGCGGTAACAGCGCGGACAACGGGCGAATTTCCACGCTCCGGCAGCCCACACACTGGTCCTCCAGCGACTTCGGCAGCGGCGGCAGCGAAGCGGGTAAATTCCGAAAAGCGCGCGAATTTCCTCTCCAAAATCCTGCTTGTGAGAGACCCGTACGTCGCGAGTTCCGCACTTTGGACAAGAAAGTTGCATTAAAGAGCCGTTAAACAACGCCCCACTAGACAGTATAAACCGAACTTCTCAAATCTCACTAGTTCTTACAGGACTTTTACAGCCTCTCGTACCCGGCTCGCCACGTACCCCGCCGTATAGGCCGAAAACGCCTGCTGCAACCGGTCGCGTACCGCTCGCCTCTGCCGGATCTTCAACCCGTCCACCGACGCAACCGGCATCAGGTCCCGCGTCGTCGACGTGATAAATATCTCATCGGCAGATTCCAGGTCGGCCCGCAGCAGAACTCTTTCCGATACCGCAATTCCCTGCACATGAATCTCTTCGAGCAGCAGCGCCCGGGTCACGCCGGGCAGGCAGCCGCACCGCAGCGGCGGCGTGAATACGCTTTCGTCCTTCACCACGAAAATGTTGGCCGACGTGCATTCCGCCACCTCATCCCGCTCGTTCAGCAGCACCACCTCGTCGAAGCCTTGCTCATGAGCCCGCTCATAGCGGGTCAGATTTTCCGACCACGAAATATACTTGGTCCCGGCAAACTCGCTCCCCGCATGCCGGCCCTGTGGGACCATGCCGAGCTTCACCGCCTCGCCCCAATTATTCAGCGGCGCCGTAAACGCCACCGTCTCAAACGCTTTTTCCGATGGCCCTTCGAACATCCCTCCGCGATTGCGTACAATCACCACGCGCAGGGTCGAATGGGCAGCCCGATTCGCATCAATCAATCGATACAGCCGCTCCTCCAACCATTTCGCATCCTCCGGAAACGGCACCCGCATCCGAGCCGCGTCGCGCTTCATCCGCGCCCAATGGCGCTCCCACGCAAACAGCACGCTATCCTGCACCCGAATCGTCGAGAAGACGCCCCATCCGTTCATGAACCCCACCTGTCCGGGCGAAACCAGGCGTTCCCCCGCGTCGCGAATCTCGTCATTATGAAGCAGGAAGCGGTGCATGATTTATCATACCTACATGAAACGAAGCGCACTATTGGCATTCATTTCGGGGCTGCTCACCGCGCAAACCACGGCAGATAAGTACCAATGGCTCGAAGACGTGTCAGGCCCGCGCTCCATGGCCTGGGTAAAAGCGGAAAACGAACGCACCGCGAAAGTGCTCGAGAAGGATCCTCATTTTGCCGGCCTCGAAGCCGCCGCCCTCAAGGTGCTCGAATCCCCCGAACGCCTTCCCATCCCTCGCCTGAACGGAGACGACGTCTACAACACATGGAAGGACGCCGCCCATCTCAGAGGGATCCTCCGGCGCACCACCGTAGCCGACTACCTCACCGCGCAGCCCCATTGGCAGACGCTGCTGGATTATGACGCGCTAGCCAAACAAGACAACCAAAAGTGGGTTGCCCAAGGACTCAATTGTCTCTATCCCGGAAACGATCTCTGCCTCGTCGGCCTCTCCGCCGGCGGTGAGGACGCGGGCACCGAGCGCGAGTTCAGTCTGAAGACCGGCAAGTTCATCGAAAACGGTTTCGTCCTGCCGCGCTCTAAACAGGGAGTGGCGTGGGTCGATAAGGACACCCTGCTGGTGGCCCGTGACTGGGGCGCCGGTACCATGACCAAGTCCGGCTATCCCTTCGTCGTGAAGATCTGGAAGCGAGGTCAGCCCCTCGATCAGGCGAAAGAGGTCTACCGCGGCGCCGAAACCGATGAGTTATCAACCGATGCGCTGACCCTTCACGACGGTCAAGGCCATCAGGTGACGCTTCTCCAACGCGGCGTCACCTTCTTTGAGAAGACCCTGTCGCTCCTCACCCCCGATGGAGTAAAACGAATCGCCCTGCCCGGAAAGGTCGACTTGGGCGATCTGCTCGACGGCCGCCTCATCGTCACTCTCAACGAAGACTGGGCCCCTCAAAAGCTGGTCCAGGGCTCCGTCGTGGCTCTCGATCTGGAGGCGGTCAAAAAGGATCCTCTCCATCTGAAGCCGCGCGTCATCTTTGCGCCCTCTGCCACCGAATTTGCGGAGAGTGTCAGCGCCACGAAAACTCGATTGCTCGTCACCACCCTTGAAAATGTCCAGGGGCGTCTCTACAGCTACACTCCCGGCGCCAACGGATCCTGGACGCGCACCAAACTCAGCGTGCCCGACAACCAGACCGTATCCGTCATCACCGCCAACTGGTCCGATGACCGCTTTTTCCTTCGACTCACCGGCTTTCTGACGCCCTCATCCCTGCTGCTCGGCGACGCCTCTACCGGCACGCTGAAAGAAGCGAAGACGCTGCCGGCCCAGTTTGACGCCTCAGGCGACGTGGTCGAGCAATTGACCGCCGTCTCGAAAGATGGAACAAAAGTTCCCTACTTCATCGTTCGGCCCAAGGACATGAAATTCGATGGCGCGAATCCCACGCTCCTCACGGCCTACGGAGGCTTTCAAATATCCTCGACCCCGTCCTATTCCGCCTACATTGGCAAGCTTTGGCTGGAACACGGGGGCGTCTATGTCCTCGCCAACATTCGCGGCGGAGGTGAGTTTGGACCCGCCTGGCATGAGGCCGGCCTCAAGACCCACCGCCAGCGCATCTATGACGACTTCGCCGCCGTCGGCCAGGATCTCGTAACCCGCAGGATCACGTCCCCGCGCCGTCTGGGCATCGAAGGTGGTTCCAACGGAGGCCTGCTGATGGGCGTCGAAATGACCCAGCATCCCGAAATGTGGAACGCCATTGTGATCCAGGTTCCTCTGCTCGATATGCTGGGCTTTGAGCACATCGCCGCCGGTGCGTCCTGGGTGGGCGAATACGGCTCCGTCTCCATCCCCGAACAGCGCGCGTTCCTCGCCTCGATCTCTCCTTATAACCAGCTCAAGCGCGATGTGAACTACCCTGAGCCGCTGATCTTCACCACCACCAAAGACGACCGCGTCGGCCCCGTCCACGCGCGAAAATTCGCCGCCAAGATGGAGGAATTCGGCAAGCCATTCTATTACGACGAAATCATAGAAGGCGGCCACTCAGCCGGCGCCAATCTCAAAGAGCAAGCCCGAACCTTCGCCGAAGAATTCACCTACCTAACCCGCAAACTCATAGACTAGCAGCGCGCTTAATGCCAAACCAATCGCAAATGAAAATCATGGTCCGTCGTGGGGCAGGTTGCCAACCTGCGGACCGATTGCCAATCGGTCCATCCGGGCGCAGCCCGGACGCCTGGCACCGGAACGGCCTCGCAGATACGAAAACGCTCGACGCTTCCGAATCCCTGACCGAGCCGTGACCGTAGGGAGCGGTGTCAATGACGTTTTCGAGAGTGTCGATGTCTCCGCGTTCTTCGCCCCCCTACTCCAAAATCATCCGCGCCGCCTTCTCCCCAATCATCAGCACCGGCGCATTCGTATTCCCCCGCACGATCTTCGGCATCACCGACGCGTCCGCCACGCGCAGCCCCTGCACCCCGTACACCAGCAGCCTCGCGTCCACCACGCTCCCCGCATCCTGACCCATTTTGCAAGTCCCCACTGGGTGATAGAGCGTCTCGCCATGCGCTCGAATGTACGCCGCCGGATCTTCCTTTGCGAACACCACCTGCCCCCTGTACGGTTCGAACGCCTTCGACTCCAGCAGCTTCCAAACCAGCTTCAGCCCCTCCGATAGCGGCTGAAGATCGTCTTGATTCGTCAGATACGAAGGCTCCATCGCCGGAGCCTCCCGCGGATCCGCGGACCGCAAATAAATCCGTCCCGCGCTCTGCGGCGTCAGCAGCACCGCGCCCAGACTGAATCCATGCCCCGCGGGATTTTTCAGCCCATGCTCGACAAAATGCACCGGCGCGAAGTGCAGTTGCAAATCGCACTCAGCCAGATCCGCGCGCGACTTCGTGAACGCCCCCGCCTCCGCAATATTCGACGTCAGCGGTCCTGTTTTCTTGAAAATATACTGCAACAAATTCGGCAGGCTCTCCGCGTTGCTGAGCGAAATCGGCTTAGTCGAGTGATACGACTGACCGATATTCAAATGATCCTGCAAATTGCCGCCCACGCCTTCCAGATCGACGGCGACCGGAATGCCCAGCGCCTCCAGCTCCTTGCGCGGACCAATCCCGGAGAGCAGCAGCAGTTGCGGCGATCCGATGGTGCCCGCGCACAGGATCACCTCCCGCGCTGCGCGTACCTGTTGCAGACCGCCCTTCAAAAAAAACTCGACACCCGCCGCGCGTCCTTCTTCGATCAGCAGCCGTGCCGCATGTACATTGGTCCACACCGTCAGATTGCCGCGCCGCAACGCCGGTCTTAAATACGCATCCGCGGCGCTGACTCGCGCGCCGCGTTTCTGCGTTACCTGGTAAAGCCCGGCTCCGCCCTGCGACGCGCCGTTGAAATCGGAATTCTTCGCGATCCCTTCCGCCGCGCACGCCTCCAGAAACGCCTGCGTCAGCGGATTCACGGTGCGCAAATCGGCGACGTTCAGAGGCCCGCCCACGCCATGTTCAGCCGATGGGCCGCGCTCCTGATTCTCCGCCGCTTTGAACAGAGGCAGCACGTCATCGAAGCCCCAGCCTTCATTCCCCATGTCGCGCCAGCCGTCGTAATCGGCGCGCGCGCCGCGCATGTAGATCATCGCGTTCATCGAGCTCGACCCGCCCAGCGTCTTCCCGCGCGGCCAGTATAGCCTCCGCCCGTTCAGATGCTCCTGCGGCTCGGTTGAGAAATTCCAGTCGACTTCGGTTCGAAAAAGTTTGGAAAACGCCGCCGGAATATGGATCTCCCGCTTGCGGTCGGGAGGACCAGCTTCCATTAAGAGGACGTTGGTGTCGGGACGTTCCGAGAGCCGTGAAGCCAGCACACAGCCCGCGCTGCCTGCGCCGATTACGATGTAGTCGTACAAACTTAGAGTGTCCTCGTTCTACAATGTCAGCAGCCCGACGATGCATTATGCCATAGTTCCATTGCTCTGCTCCGTACTATTGGCCGTCGATTGGCCCCAATTTCGAGGACCGAACGGCGCGGGAGTCGCTGCCGACGGTCCTTTGCCCACGGAATTCTCGCAGCAAAAAAATGTGGTTTGGAAAACAGCAATTCCGCCCGGTCATTCCTCGCCCGTTCTGACCCCGGCGCGCATCTTTCTGACCGCGGTCGAGAACGAAGCTCTGCTCACCCTCTGCCTCGACCGCGCCAGCGGGAAAATATTGTGGCGGCGCCAGGCTCCGCGCCCGCGCAAAGAGGAATTTCAACATACCAACAGCCCCGCCTCGCCCTCGCCCGTAACCGACGGCCAGAACGTCTATGTCTTCTTCGGCGATTTCGGCCTGATCTCCTACACGGCCGATGGAACCGAGCGCTGGAAGCTTCCGCTGGGCCCTTTCAACAACGAAAACGGCCACGGATCGTCTCCTGTGCTCGCCGGAGAATTGGTGATTCTGATTTGCGATCAGGATACCGATTCCTACCTGCTCGCGGTGGATCGCGCGACCGGCAAAATCCGCTGGAAAACTCCTCGCCCCGATTCGACGCGGGGCTACGCCACGCCCGCCCTCTACCAGCCGAAGGATGGTCCCGCCGAGGTGATTGTTCCGGGCGCGTTTCAAGTGGTCTCCTACTCGCTCTCAACCGGCGAGCGCCTGTGGTGGATTCGCGGCATGGCCTGGCAGCTCAAATCGGTTCCCCTGATTCAGGACGACGTGATCTACGTCAGCGGTTGGGAAACCGGCGGCGATTCCGACCAGCCGCGCGCGATCCTCACCTGGCAGCAGGCCCTCGAAAAATACGATTCCAATCAGGATGGACGAATTTCGCGCGCCGAAGGGCCGTTTAAAAATGAAAGTTCTTTTGCCGATTCCGATCTCGACCACGACGGCTTCCTCAACGAGCGCGAATGGAATTTCTACCGCGCCCGCGAAACCTCGCAGAATAATATCGTCGCCATTCGCGCCGGCGGGAAAGGCGACGTCACCGATACGCACGTCCTTTGGCGCTTCCGCAAATCGATTCCCAACGTCCCCTCCCCGCTGCTCTATCGCGGCGTTTTGTTCCTGATTAAGGAAGGCGGCATCTTCACTTCGCTCGATCCCAAAACCGGCGCCGTCTTCAAACAGGCGCGGCTCAGCGGCGCGCTGGGCCAATACTGGTCCTCGCCTGTGGCCGGAGACGGAAAGATTTACGTCTCCAATCAGGAAGGGAAAGTGACCGTGCTCAAAGCCGCGCCACAGTGGGAAATTCTCGCCATCAACGATCTGGACGAAGACATCTTCTCCACCCCAGCCATCGATCAAAGCCGCATCTATCTCCGCACGCGCGGCACGCTGTACTGTTTTGCTGGACTATGATTAGGTATTGGGTGATACAAATTTCAGCGGGATCCGCTCGCGTGTTCTGCTGATCCTGACTTACCTCGCGTCGCTCGCCTGCCTGGTCTGGACGCTCCGCGACGCTAAACTCGGCGAACTGAAAGACGACCTCGCCACCATGAACTGGTGGTGGCTGGGGTTCGCGGTCGTGGCCGATATTTCCGTCTATTGCTGGCAGGCCGTGCGCTGGCGGATGGTGCTTCGTCCTGTCGATCCGGTTACGTTTCGGCAAGCCGTCAGCGCGATTTATGTCGGGCTTTTCGCGAATGAAGTGCTGCCGTTTCGCGCCGGTGAAATTCTGCGCTGTTATCTGATCTCGCGCTGGACCAAACTGCCCTTCTCCGTCGCGATCTCCAGCGCGTTGATAGAAAGGATCTTCGACGGAATCTGGCTCTGTTTATGCCTGCTGTTGACGGTGCGGCTGGTGCATCTTCCGCATCGGATGCGGTGGCTGGTCGATAGCGGCTATGTGCTGGGAATGCTGGTATTGGCGGCCGCGGCTCTGCTCGCGCTGGCGATCTTTCTGCGGCAGCAAACGCGAGCCTTGCTTTCAGGCGACGGCTGGCAGCGCCATGTCCGTGTATTGATTGACGATCTGAATCTGATCGGGCATTCGCGTTATCTTTATTTTGCGTTTTTACAGAGCTTGCCGTATCTTCTGCTCCAGGTGATTCCGATTTATGCTGCGTTTCGGGCTTATGGATTCGATTTGTCGATCGGCGTCGCGTTTGCGCTGATGGTGATTCTGCGGCTGGGCGGCATCATTCCGCAAGCTCCTGGAAACTTAGGGTTGTTTCAGTTTCTGACGAAGGAAGCGCTGGAACATATGTTCAATGTTCCGCGGGATGAGGCGGCTCGATTCTCGCTGGTCTTATGGGGCACAGTCACGATTCCTTTGCTGGCGGCCGGTTTCGTCGCGCTCGCGGTGAGCGGCTCAAAACTGTTCGAGTTGAAGCGCGCAGCGGAAGATCATGTCAATGAAAATCGCCGATAATCGTCGTTAAACGTGTCCCGAAGAAGCCTTAAACGACCATAATCCACCGTCTTTTAGAATCGTCTGCGCTTCCGGGCTCAGCAGGAATTTCAAGAAGCGCCGGGCAGCCTCCGGCTGCTTGGTCGACTTCACGATCGCGGCGGTTTGCCGGATGGGCGAATGCCACTCCGCCGGCAGCAGCGTCCCTTTGCCGTGCAATAACGTCCAGGAAGTAATCACCGCTTCGGCGTTGCCGCTCTCGGCGAATTGGAGAGCCTGCCGGACATTTTCTCCGTAAACAATTTTGGGCTCGACATCTTTCCATAAACCTTGCGATTCGAGCGCCTGCTTGGCAGCCACTCCATAAGGCGCGAATTGCGGATTGGGAATCGAGAGATGAATTATGGAGGTTTTTTTCAGGTCGGCGAGCGATGCCACGGAACCGTTGGGCGACCATAGCGCAATGCGGCCGATAGCATAGACCGTCGCATCCGATACCAGGCCGCCGAGATCCCGCACGTATTGCTCGTTGGCGGACAGAAAGACATCGAAGGGCGCGCCATTTTCAATTTGCTGTTTCAAGGATCCGCTGGAGGCAAGCGTGAAACGGATTTTCTCTTTGTACGCTTGCTGGAGTTTCGGCGCGAGCGGGGCGAGATCCGACGCGGCGGCGATCAGCAGATCTTCGGCGTGAAGCAGGCAGCAAAATAATAATGCAATGAAAACTCTCATCTGCATTCATCGTATACCGTCCAGGTTTTTTCGACGGCGGACTCCCAGGTGAATTGTCTGACTCTTTCGAGGCCGCGGCGGCTGAGGTCGGCTCGCAAGGCCGGGTCGGCCGAGAGCCGAAGGAGCGAGTCTCCGATTTCGAGCGGGTCGACCAGCAGCGCGGCATCGCCTGCGACTTCCGGCATAGCGGAGCAGTTGGACGTCAGGACGGGAACGCCATGCGCCATGGCTTCGAGGATCGGCATGCCGAAACCTTCGTCGAGGGACGGGAAAGCGAAGATGGCGGCACGGTTATAAAGCTGGTCCAGTTGAGTTGCGGTGACGTAGCCCAGAACGTCAATACGGCTGCGGGCCGGGCTTTCGTCCACCGCGCGGAGTTCCTCGGCGGCGCCGAATCCATCGGGAGCGCCAGCCAAGGCGAGCCGCCAGTCGGGGGGTAGGAGTTCGAAGGCCTTTACCAATCGGGCGATGTTTTTACGCCGTTGGATGGCGCCTACGGACAGCACCAGATTTTCCGGTTTGGATTTGGTTGAAGAGGCGCGGACGCCGTGATGGACTACGCGAATGCGCGAAGGCTCAACCGCGAGCAGATGCTCGACTTGCGAGGCGGTGAAGCTGGATACAGCAATAATGAGATCGCTGCGCTGGGCGGCGGCGCGGGCCTGGGCGGTGAAGCGGGCGCGAAATTCGGGTGAAGAGTAATCGCCGGTCATGACGAACAGGTCGTGAAAAGTGGAGACCGTGCGGCGGGCTTTCGCGTCGACCCGCTGATTTAACGCGTGGAAGATGCCGGCGGATGGCGCACCGTGGACAAGACGGCGGGAGGCATTAGGGGGAAGTGTGTCTTGGAACGATCTTAGAAAACGGTGCGGACGGTAGCAGAAGCGGAATTTTTGATCGGGGTGGGTGCGGGCTAGTCCGAACATGATTTCGCGCGAGTAGACTCCGACGCCGGATAGATTTTTGCCGAGGCTGTAAGTCGCGTCAAGAGCGATGGTCACTGGTTGCGAAATTATGGTCATTTAAGCGCTCGTCCAGCGACATTTCCGGCACTTTATGCCCGTTTAAGCCGCCATAACAACAGCCGCGGCACCCACAATCCCCGCCTCAGCGCCAAAATGAGCCGCCACGATCGGCAGATCGCGAGCATGCGGATTCACCGTCCGCTGCGGCACAATCTCCCGCAATTTCTCGAATAGCGGCTCGCCGATCTTCGACACCCCGCCGCCAATCACGATCATATCGGGATCCAGCAAACTCACCACGCTCCCCAGCCAGGCTCCGAGTTGAACCGCTAACTCGTTGAGATCATAAGTCCCCATTCGCTCCAGCACGTGCCCCGACGCCAAGGCCTCAATGCACCCGCGGGACCCGCAGCGGCAAGGCGTTTCACAGCGGTAATCGATCGAGACGTGCCCGCCCTCCGCCGCGGCGCCGTTTTTACCGTGATAAATCTTCCCATCCAGAATAATGCCCGACCCGATTCCCGTTCCGATCGCCGCATAAAACACGCTGCTGCAACCTTTTGCCGCTCCGAACCGGACCTCGGCCAGGCCTGCCGCGTTACAATCGTTTTCCACGCGCACGCGCATCCCGAATCGATCCTGCGCCATCTGTTGCAGCGGCACGTTATGCCAACCCATAAGATTCGGCGGATTCAAAATGACGCCCGTTTTCGGATTCAAAGGGCCCGGCGCGCAAATGCCGATCGCCGTTACGTCGCCTGTAAGGCTTTCTTCAATGGCGCCCCAAACCTGCCGGATGGAAACGTCATACCCTTGATTCGCAAGCGTCGGAACGGAGCTGGCGGAGGATACTTCTGCGCGCCCGTTGACCAGACCCGTCGCGATCTTCGTCCCGCCGATATCGACGCCTAAAACCATTGGTATGCTCGATTGTAGCGGATGGCATTGCTGACAATTTCAGGCGATCCGGCGTCGCGATGGGAAGAAGTCGCGCACGCCGCGGCTCAACTGTTGCATTTTGAGCTGGTTACCGAAGCCCGCCTGGGCCAATGGATGACGCATGAATTCGGCGAAGCAAAAATCCCCGAAAAAGCCTGGAAACCAGCCGCCGTTTTGATTCTGACACGCATGGCCACGGAACACCATTTAGTCATCGCGATTCCCGGAGCCGAGTCTCTTTTCAACGCTTTGCCAATGCTGCTGCGGGCCGGAATCATTGCTCCGGAAGCGAGGCGCGCCGGCAACGTGATGTTGGATCAGCGCCTGGAAAGAACAGCGGCGAGAGCAACGCTGGCCGATTTGGACAAGCAAGCCAAGCGCCTGCGCAAATCGCGATTTGGGAAAACCAGGCAGGCCTTCGACGTCGTTTTGAACACCGAATTCATGGACGCGCCGCAGGCCGCGGAGATTTTGCGCGCGGCTTGTTGCGCACGCAATCTGGTTGAACAGGGACTACTTTCGGGCGCCGCCGAAGCGCAAATCCAGTTTCAAACGCGCCTCCAACTCGCCCAGCACGGCATCACGCCGGCCGGCCAAGCCAACCTGAAGAAGGTCGCGTTCGGCCATCCGAGCGAGCAGATCTTCGCCAACCTGCTTGATTTCTATCGTATCGAATGGGAATACGAACCACGCAGTTTCCCGCTACAGTGGGACAAAGACGGCAAAGTGATGGAGGCCTTCACGCCGGATTTTTATTTACCCGAACTCGATCTGTACGTGGAACTTACAACGATGAAACAGGCGCTGGTGACTAGGAAAAACCGCAAAATCAAACTCCTCCGCGCGATTTATCCGCACGTGAACATTCAGGTTTTTTATCAAAAAGACTTGCAAGATCTAGTATTCAAACATGCCCATTGAACGCATCCTGTTTACGGAAGAGCAGGTGACCGCGCGCATCCGCGAAGTGGCGGCTGAAATCAGCGAGAAATTTCGCGGGAGGGAAATTAAACTGGTCGGCGTGCTGAAGGGATCTGTCTTTTTCCTCACCGCTTTAGCGCGCGCGATCGACATCCCGGTGAGGATCGATTTTCTGGCCATTTCAAGTTTCGGCGGAAACACGCCGGGGATGGTTCGCATCGCCAAGGATCTCGACGATCCGATTCAGGACGAGGACGTGCTGCTGGTGGAAGATATCGTCGATACCGGCCTGACCACGCGCTATCTGCTGCAAACGTTGGCAGGCCGCGCTCCGCGCTCGATCGCCATCTGCACGTTGCTCGATCGTACGGTGCGCCGGATGGTGCAGGTTCCGGTCGATTTTCGCTGTTTTGAAATCCCGGATCGATTCGTAGTCGGATGCGGCCTCGATTATAAACAGCTTTATCGCAATTTGGGCTGCATCGCAGTGCTGGATCCATCATCTATAGTGAAGTAAATATGAGCACCTACCAAATCGACACAGCACATACCCACGCCCAGTTCAAGGTCCGCCATCTGATGATCTCGAACGTGAAGGGCGACTTTGATAAAGTTTCCGGCACCGTGGATTACGATGAAGCAAATCCCGGCGCGTCCGCAATCAACGTGACTATCGACGTCGCGAGCGTCAGCACGCGAGAGCCGCAGCGCGACGCGCACCTGAAGAGCCCTGACTTTTTCGACGTCGAAAAATTTCCCACCATCACATTCGTCTCGACGGCGGTGGTGAAGTCGGGCGACGACGGTTTCGAGGTGGTGGGCGACCTGACGATTCATGGAGTTACCAAAACCATCGACCTCGACGTCGAGGAGTTTACGCCCGAAGTAAAAGACCCGTTCGGTCTTTTCCGCCGCGGCGCGTCGGCGAAGGCAACGATCCTGCGCAGCGATTTCGGCTTAATCTTTAACGCAGTGCTCGAAACCGGCGGCGTAGCGATCAGCGACCAAGTGCACATTACGATCGATATCGAAATGACACGGCAGGCCTAATCGCGATGCACCAGCCGATGGAATTTTTCCTGCGGCATGGGTATCTGTTGCTGTTCGCAATGGTGCTGGCGGAGCAACTGGGCGCGCCGATTCCGGCCATGCCCGCGCTGCTGGCAATGGGGGCGCTGATTGGCACGGCCAATTATTCCTGGGCCGGGGCGCTCTCTCTCGCGCTGGCTGCAAGTATGGCCGCGGATGGCGTGTGGTACGGCATCGGACGCCAGCGGGGCTCCTCGGTTTTAAAATTGTTGTGCCGCATTTCTCTGGAACCCGATTCATGCGTTTCCTCCACCCGGTATTGGTTCAGGAAACTGGGCGGATGGGCGCTGGTGGTCGCGAAATTCGTGCCCGGGTTGAGCACGCTGGCTCCGCCGATGGCGGGTTTATCGCACATGGCCTGGTGGAAATTTCTGGGCGCGGACGGGTTGGGCGGGCTGCTGTGGGCCGGCGCATTTATACTGCTGGGACACTTATTCCGCACACAGTTGGAAGATGTGGCGGCGTATGCGGGCAGGCTGGGCGGCTGGATGATCGTGGTGCTGTGCGGGGTGCTGGCGCTATGGATCGGCTGGAAATATTTTCAGCGATGGCGCTTCATCAAGAGCCTGCGGATGGCGCGCATCCGGCCTGAGGATTTGAAGCTGCGGCTCAGCGACGTGGTGATTATCGATCTGCGGACAGCGGAGGAAGTAGCGTCCGATGGCGCGAAAATCCCCGGATCGTTGTGGTTCGACAGAAAAGAGCTGGAGGAGAGGCATCTGGAGATCCCGCGAGATCGCGACGTGATCCTCTACTGCACTTGACCAAACGAAGCTAGCAGCGCCCGTGCGGCGCTGGTCCTCAAAAAATACGGCATCACCCGTGTGCGTCCGCTCGAAGGCGGGTTCGACGCGTGGCGGGAACGGAACTATCCGGTGGAAATGGTGGGGTTGGTGGAACTCAAGAAGTAGCCAGTAGCCAGGAGGCAGCACCGCATGCTGCGCATGGCGGGACAACTACACTGGTGGTGAGTGTTCTATCGTAAGATTTTGGTGCGGGCTACCAACTGGGTTGGGGATGCGGTGATGTCGTTGCCGGCGTTGCGCGCTCTTCATGAAAGATTTCCTGCCGCGGAGATTTCCATTCTTGCTAAGCCCTGGGTGGCCGACCTTTATGGACGGGAGCCGTTTTGCCATCGGGTGATTCCTTACACGCCGAAAAGTTTGGCTGAAAAATGGGACGCTGCCCGCGCACTGCACGCTGAGAATTTCGATTGTGCGATTCTCTTGCAAAATGCTTTCGAAGCGGCGGCGGTCGCGTTTATCGCGCGCATCCCTGAGCGCATCGGCTATGCGCGGGATGGACGCAGTCTACTGTTGACCCGCGCCATTCCGGTTCCCAAACGCGGGGAAATTCCTCGGCATGAGCGGTTTTACTATCTTGAACTGCTGCATCGGGCCGGCATTCTCGGCACTCTGCCCGACAATGAAATGATTCGCCTGGACGGCGCAGCGGCTGCGCGCGTCGCCGGTCTCGATCGGTTTCGAAGTTTCGGCCTGGGCGAAACGATTGTCGGCGTCAGCCCTGGAGCGGCTTATGGAACGGCGAAACAGTGGCTCCCTGAACGCTTCGCCTCCGCTGCCAGCCGCGTGGCAAATGACGTGGGCGCGAAGATCGCCATCTTCGGATCGGCATCGGAACGCGAGTTGTGTGACCTCGTCGCGCAGGCCTGCACGGCTCCGGCGCGAAATTTCGCGGGCGAAACATCGCTTGCCGAATTTATAGATATGGCCGCGGCTTGCCGCGTCTATCTCACCAACGATTCGGGAGCCATGCATATCGCCTCCGCGCTCGGCGTACCTACGGTGACGGTGTTTGGAGCGACCGACGATATCGGCACAGGACCTACCGGTCCTCTGGCGCGCATCGTGCGCGAACCGGTGGAATGCAGCCCGTGCCTGAAGCGCGAATGCCCGATCGACCATCGCTGCATGACTCGCGTCGAACCGGATCGAGTAGCGCGAGCCGCCCTGGACCTGTTGAAATAGAGGATTGAGAGAAACGTCAGCACTCCGCTCCCTATGGTCACGGCTCGGCTGAGTCAGGATACCTTAACTAGTGGACACACGGGAAAAGATTATCGATGGCACCGAGGCTGCCCGCGTTGCAGCTTCCGGCGCGACCGTGGTTAGCGGATATTTCGATCCTCTTCTCGCTGCACATGCCGCGCGATTGGCGGAATCAAAACCAGAAGGCGCGAAGCTTCTGGTGTTAATCGCCACTCCGGACAACGCGATTCTTCCCGCTGCGGCGCGCGCGGAACTGGTGGCTGGGTTGCGCTGCGTGGATTACGTTTCGGAGCTGTCTGATGGCCTCCAGCCGCAGATCCATTTGGAACAGGAAGACACGGAGCGCTTCGCGGCGCTCCTTGATCACGTTCGCGCCAGACAAAAATGCGCATCTTAGTGGTCCGCCTCAGTGCGATGGGCGATGTGATTCACGCGCTGCCCGCGGTGGCGAGCCTCAAACATAGTTTTCCGCACAGCCATGTTACCTGGGTGATTCGCGAAGGCTGGATGCCTTTGCTCGAAAATAATCCTTTCGTCGACGAGGTGATTCCGTTCGAGCGGACCCTGAGCGGCATTATCCGAACGCGTCGTAAACTGCGCGAGAACCGTTTCGATCTAGCTATTGATTTTCAAGGCCTGGTGCAGTCCGCGCTGGTGGCCGCGGCAGCGAGACCCGACCGGATCGCCGGATTTCATCGATCCCAGGTGCGCGAAAAAGCGGCGGCGTTGTTCTATTCCACCTGTGTCGAAGCGCGCATGAAACACGTGGTCGATCGAAATCTGGAACTGGTCGCGGCGGCGGGCGCATCGAGTCTGCTGCACACGTTTTCACTGCCCGAAGGATCGGCCGAAGGCGAGTTGCCGGAAGGGAAATTCGTCCTGACGAGCCCTCTGGCCGGCTGGGGATCGAAGCAGTGGCCAGCGGAGTTTTATCAGGAACTGGCGGGGCGCCTGGATGTTCCCCTCGTGGTGAACGGACCTCCGGAAGCGGCGGAAGTTCTTTCCAGAATTCGCGGCGCGCACGTGCATCTTTCGGGAATTGCCGGATTGATTCACGCGACGCGGAGAGCGCAGGCAGTGATCGGAGTCGATAGCGGCCCGCTGCATCTGGCGGCCGCGCTCTCGAAACCCGGCGTGGCGATTTTCGGCCCCACCGACCCTTTGCGCAACGGCCCTTACGGCGGATCCATCCGCGTGCTGCGCCGCGCCGATGTCGCGACCACTTACAAACGCGCCGCCGAAACTCACGAGAGCATGCGGGCCATTTCTCCCCAGGACGTTCTTGAGGCGCTGCCGGCGTGAATTTTCCGAAGGCTTACGCTGATCGCGTGGCGAAATTGCGCGTCCCCGGAGGATTTGTACTGGTTGCCGCGTTCTTATGGTTGTCGGCGCCGTCCGCGAAATCGCTCGAGATCGGGCTTCCAGTGTCGATTCTCGGACTCGCTCTGCGCGCCTGGGCGGCAGGGCATTTGGAAAAAAATACGACGCTGGCGGATGGAGGGCCGTACGCTTACGTGCGCAATCCTTTATATATAGGAACGCTGCTCACCGCGGCGGGGCTGGTGATCGCGGCGCAGCGATGGGAGTTGGGGGTGCTGTTCGCGGTGGTATTTCTGTTGATTTACTTGCCGGTGGTCGAACTCGAGGAACAGCATCTGCGGAAGCTGTTTCCCGAGTACGACGCTTATGCCCGGCGCGTCCCAAAACTGCTTCCGCGGTTAGGCGGAAGCAGTACGAGACGATTTCGGTGGTCTATTTACAAAAAAAACCAGGAGTTTCAAGCGCTCCTTGGATTTCTCTGCGGCGCCGCCGTTCTTATTTGGAAAGCCTTTCGATAGCGCATCAGCCCGAACAACACCAAACCGGCTCCTAACAACGAGGTGGTTCCCGGCTCCGGGGTGGCGAGCGTAGCGGCTGTATAGGTGTACTGAAGAAAAAAACTTCCGTCGATTTCGGTGCTGTTAAAGAATAAATTGCTGTTGGTGTCGGTCAAGGCCGGCATCGAGGTGACACCTGAAATCGAGGTGTAATTTCCGACCTCAAACGGGACGTTGCCGCTGCCGATGTAGGCATTCAAATTGGGGGTGGGGGCGAGCGGTTCGCCGCTATCGACATTCAGACCGGAGTTGAACGATTGCGTGACGCTGCAACCAGTTAATTCGTCGTTTCCTGTGCCGTTACAACCGAAATGCAATTGCTCGACCTCCAGATAGGTATCGAATTCGGGGACGCCGGGAAGGTCATTCAAGAATGCGCCTTCGGAGAAATTTCCAAAGATCGACGTCTGCCCTTGGCCTTCGATTTGTGCCTGCAAATCCATGATGACGGTGGCATTCATAAAAACGGTCACGCCCGTCAAGGTCCCTAAGGTGGGATCGAATTGGGTAACCGACGAGTCAAAAATATTCGTCGGCGCGGGTCCTCCGCCCGTATCCAGGATGAAATTCACCGTGGAAGAGTTAATCGTCCCCGCCGAAAGCGCACCTGCACATAGCAGGGAGCCTAAAACAAAACGCATCATTTTATTTCTTTCCTCCGAAAGACAGCGAGGTACCTCGCCACTTGGTAAGGCGCAGAAACGGTGCGTTTTTTCGCGGGAAGAAAAGTTATTTTCGGCGATACCGGAGCAACGCCAGCAATCCGAAGCCAGTTCCGAGCAAGGCGAGCGATCCCGGCTCCGGCGTCGAGGCCACTGGCGCGGTATAGGTGTATTGAAGAAAGATATTGCCGGTGAGACCGGTGCTATCGAAAAAGAGGTTGGGGCCGATCACGCCGGCGGTAGCGGCGATCTCCCCTATGGTTTCGACCTGAAAAGGGACGGTCGATAATCCGGTGTAACCGTTGATGTTCGAAATCGCGGTGTCAATTACGATCGGGCCTTGAGACTTAGTGGCGGTTTGATCGCAGAGGTTCAGTTCCGTGCTGGGGGTGCAGCCGACGGTGCCCTGGAGAGAGCCGAGAGAAAACTGCGGGACTCCGGTAGTTTCGAAAACCACAAAATCTCCGAAGTTGCCTGAGACCGGCACGGCGGAGTTTGAAATCACCTGCGCCTCGATCTCCATGTTCTGCGAATAGGTGACAACGTACGCGACTCCGGTCAACGTTCCCAGGGCGGGATTGAATTGCTGGAATTGGGAGATAAGCGTGTCGGACGGCTGAGCGGTGGTGGTGTTGGTCGGCAAACCGGTGGCGGCCAAGTTGAAAGCGACCGTATTCGAATCGATGGTGCCTGCTGAAGCCAGCGCCGCGCCCGCGATGAAACCCAAAATTAATTTCCGCATCTGAAAAAATCTTCCTCCACTGAACAATGCGGAAAGGAAGAGTTTTTCTAGCGCGCCTTATTTAACCTTAAAATCGTTGTAATGCAGGATGGCGTTGAACAGCATGTTGAACTCGCCGAAATTCTGCCAGCGATAGATCGGGTTGGTGGCGAACATCAGCACCTGCCCCTGCCCGACAGGGACATCGACGATCGCCGGACGGCCGCGAATTTCCGCCGCGCCTTTCATCAGGCCGCTGAGCACGCCCGCGTCGCCGCCAGGGAAACGCATCAGCACTTGCGATTCGCGATCGGCCAAAGGAACCGTTAAAAGAGGACCGTTGGCCCATCGCACCGGCTGCTCCTTCTCGGTGTATCCGTAAAAAACCGGATGGGCCGGGCGCGTGATTTCCGCCTGCACAATCGGGCCGGGAGCATAGAATGCCGCAGAGGTGCGCGCGGCTTCGATTTTTCGCGTGATGCCGAAATCGGCGGGGAACGAACTGGCCGTGCCGAGCGTGATCATGAGTCCGCCCTGCTCGACGAACTTCTGCAATTCGACGACGCCGGCGAGTCCCATGCCTCCGCTGATGTCGTCCGATTCGCCATACATGCCGAGCGTTTTGAAATCGTCGGATTTCTTGTAAGGCATCGGCGTGGCCTTGGGCTCGATGTCGTAAACCAGCCCCTTCGATCCGCGGCCCTGGTTGGGGATCACGATCACGTCGTAGGCGGCGCGGAGGTTGCCCTGCTTGACGCGCTCCTTATATATAAGGTCGAACGGCACTTCAAATTTATCGAATGCGTAGCGCACCCAGCCGACCTCTTGAGTGCTTCCCCATGTCGAATAAACGGCGAGACGCGGGAGGTCGACATCGTGCATGGGAACGGTGGGAGCGGCGGTCAATGCGACTGCTTTCAAACCGAGCGGCTCAACCGCGGCCTTCAATTTTTCATACGAATTAGCCGGGAAAATCAGCGATCCGGCGGGGATTTCCTGATCACCGGACTTGAAAGACTGCTCCACGGCACGCACCGCGGTGTCCTTTAAGCGGTAGCGCAAAGTGACCAGATTATTCGATCCATTTTCGATGACGGCGTAGCCGCCGGGCGCGGAGCCGGCTGCCGGGATGGTGCCGTGCATTTCGAATTTGTCGACGGTATCGGTAGGAATATCGAGCACTGCTTTATCTTCGACCTCGACGACTTTGGAATGCGTCATCAAACCCATGGTCCAGCCAGTATCGTCGTAAGTGGTCAAGGCGGGGTCGGGGAAATTTTGTTTTTCGAGCAGAATTTTCGCCAGGCGGCCGTAGGGTTGGTCGCGTTTGATAATGAACGTTCCAGCGGGATAGGTTCCTTCGGTCAGCTTCACTTCGGCTTTGGCGCGGCCGACTTCGATGCCCTGGAAGCGCAGCGTATTCACGATGAAGGCGACGCGGGTTTGATCCTGGCCGACGGGAATCACGTAGCCATGGATTGCGTCCTTCCGGCCGGCATCGATGGAATTGCGGCTCTTTTTATAGAAATTTTCGAGAATGATCTGCGGAAACGCGGCGGTCAACTGGAGCGCGGAGAGCACGCCTGTCTCACTATAGTTCGTGTTGTTGCGCGCCGACCAATCGACTTCGGCGTAAGGAGGCACGGGGCGATACCATTCGCGCGCGGTCATTCCGGCGCCGCCGCGTCCACCACCACCTTCGGGAGAGGTGATTTTGCGATGCATGGTGTTGGCGCCGCCATTGCCGAAAATTTCATACATGCGCAGCATGCCGTTATGATTCGAAGACATGAAGCCGAGGTAGCCGGGCGACCACATATCGACAAACGCGTGAGTCCAGACGCCGGGCATGCCAAACTTAATCATCTGCTCCATTTCGAAGTCGGAAAACCAGGGAAGCTCGCCGTAAAGAATGGGGTCGAGCGTGGGGTTCTGCGGATCCTGGCCGCTGAATGTATACATAAAAGGCTCCGATTCGTGCAGCTCATGCATGATCGGAGGGTGCCATTGCAGGTACCAGGTGAGCAGGCGTTGAGAGCTCATCTGCGAGTAATTGATATCGCGATTGTTATCGTGATAAATGTACTTTCCCCAGTAAGGAGGGTTGCCCATGCTATCGGTCTCACTGGTTTCGTTGATTTTGTACTTGTAATACCAATCGACGTAGCGGTCGCGGCCGTCAGGCTCGGCCACAGGGGTCACGGAAACAATGACGTTGTCGCGGATGGTTTTGATCAGCGGCGTATCTTCGGTAGCGAGACGATAGACCAGCTCCATCAACATTTCAGGCGGACCGGTTTCGGCGCTGTGCAGGCCGCCCATAAAGTGATAAATCGGCTTGGCCTTGGCGATCACGGCGTGCGCATCGGCGTCACTGATCTTACGCGGGTCGGCGAGTTGCGCGAGATATTGGCGGTAGGTGTCGAGATTCTTGATCGAGTCCTCGGAGCCGACGAAGACGACTACGCATTCGCGGCCTTCATCTGTTTTTCCGATGTCGAGCACTTTGACACGCGGCGATTTCGCGGCCAGGGTGCGATAGTAGCGCAGAATATCGGCGTAATAGGTGAGCTTTTTGGGTGCTCCGATGTGGTAGCCGAGGACGTCCTTGGGGCTGGGAACGGCGCCGCCTTTAGGAAGATGGTCGACGAGCGGGCTCATGAATTCGGGCTTGGTGGTCCATTCCTTGACAGTCTTGGCAAACTCGTCGTCCATTACCTGTTGGGCGAAGGCATATTGGAAACAGCCGAGCGAGCAGACGGCGAGGGAGAGCAAGAAGCGCATGGTGGATATGATCCCACATTGGTTGGATTTGTGGTATTAGGTGGGGGTGAGTAATGAGCCGGCAACGAAGCAGGATCTTGCCGTTAGGCAGCTTGACGAAAACGTCTCGCGGGCGCTTGCGAAGATGGTCGACAAAGTAACTAAGGCGATTCACGATTCCCATGCCGAGATACTGAAAGCATTTTCCGATATGGCACACTCTGTCGAAACGCGGCTTAGCCGACTAGACGAATTGGCGCCACGGATGGGCAAGTTAGAAAAACGGATTTCCCAACTCGAACGCAGGAAGTTGCCTTCAGCTCGTTGATGGTGCTGGTGCAAATACTAGGCGGGTTGCACGACGCGACGTTAGAGCTATTGATATTCAACTGGAGAGAGGGTACGCTCCAAATCGCATTGAAAACTGGGACTGGTCAGCTCGATAAAACCACGCTCTTCGCACGCGGCGTAACCGAGCTTCGGTGCCCCAGACTTCTACCCTGGGGACCAAGCAGTTCGATAAATACTACGAACCTCGAACAACTGGGCGATGCCTCCTATTTATTAACCATCGAGATGCAGAGCGGTGACTCGATAGAGGTCTGCTGTGGGGATGTCTCACTCGACTCGGTTCCCGCGAAGTGGGTCAGTGACAGTGGGTTTGGCGACTCTTGCTGAACTCTTAACGCGTTTCGAAAATCTTGCGACCGACGGAAGCCGCTGCGATGCGGGTATAGAGAACATCGGAATCCAAGTCGGCGCCGTTTGGCCAATACACAACACCCAGTTCCGGATGGACGCGCACTTTGCGGAATTCCGACGGATCGCGCAAAGATGCGAAAACTCCTTCGAAGGGCACGAGTTCGTCGAGTGCGACAAAACCTTCCACTCCGTCGTCAAAACGAATCTGTAGACGGGATGGATCTGAAGGGATCACGGAAACGACATCTTTAAGCATGGCTAGTCCAAAGGCTCTACTCGGATCAGGGGCGTTTGCGCGCGCGCCCTGTTCCAATTGTCTAACAATTCCAGCCGGTGGAGCGCCGCCCACTCAATGACGAGTCCGAGAACTGTTGGTGAAAGTTCTCCATCGAGCAAGGCGAGATCCTCAATTCCGATCGTCGCGCGGTCGCCGCCGTGGCGCACATGAAAGTGCGGCGGAGGATGATCGTTGTAGAACATCGCGATGATGATGCCGAAAAAGCGGCTGATCTCCGGCACGTTATCTACGCTTCGTCTTAATCACGATCGGCGTGCCTTCGAATCCGAATTTTTCGCGCAGGCGGTTGATTAGGAAACGCTCCGCTGAAAAATGCATATCGCCGGCTTTATCCGTGAACACGATGAATGTCGGCGGACGCACGCTGCCTTGGGTGATGTAGTAGATCTTCATCCGGTATTCCCATTCCAGGTGCTCGACGAAGCGATTTAGCGCGCCGGTGCTGATGTGGGCGTTGGCGGAATCGTAGGCTTTCTTGATCAATGGGAACAGGCCGCGCGTGCCTTGTTTCTTTTGCGCCGATATGAGCGTCACCTCAGCGTAATCGAGAAACTTCAGGCGGTCGTGCAGGTCTTCTAGAAATTTGCGGCGGTCTCTTTCTTTCGTGACGTCCCACTTATTGACCGCGATGACAATTGCCCGGCCTTCTTCATGGGCGTAGCCGGCGATGGTCGCATCTAGCGCGAGCACTCCTTCGCTGGCGTCGATCACGAACAAAGCTACGTTACACATGCGCAGGTGGCGGCGCGCCATGACGACGCTTAGCTTCTCCGCCATGAGCTTCGTCTTACCCTTGCGGCGGATGCCGGCGGTATCGATGAAGACGTATTCGGTGCCGTTATCGACGATGGTTTCATCGACTGCATCGCGGGTGGTTCCTGCGATGGGAGAAACGATGGCGCGCTCCGATCCGGTGAGCGCGTTTAACAGGGTCGACTTGCCGACGTTGGGGCGGCCGATGATCGCTACCTTGATTTTCGGCGCCTCCTTGGCGTGCTCGGCGGCGGTCGATTCCTTTACGGGATGTTCCAGTTTTGTGGCGCGCGCCACGTCCGTGGGAAACGATGCGGTGATATGTTCCAGCAGATCGTCGAGGCCCAGGTGATGCTCGGCGGAGACGGGGAATAGATGCTCGAAGCCTAAGGTATGAAATTCGTGCGTGAGCACCTCACGCTTCTGGCTATCGATCTTATTGACGACCAGCGACACGGGCTTGCCGAGCTTGCGCAGCATCTTCGCGAGGTCGCGATCGGGGCCGGTAATTTCGGAGCGGCCATCGATTAGAAAGATCACTTGGGCGGCATCTTCTAATGCCACGCGCGCCTGTTTCAGGATCTCGCGCGGGATCATTTCGTTGTCGTCGGTGATAATGCCGCCGGTGTCGATGAGCTCAAAAGGGCGTCCGCGATAGTTGCCTGCGCCGGCGATCCGGTCCCGCGTGATGCCCGGCTCGTCCCCGACAATCGAGCGCCTTTGCCGCAAAATTGCGTTGAAAAGCGTCGATTTTCCCACATTCGGCCGTCCCACGATGACCACTGAGGGCAGCGAGGAGTGGGGAGCAAATTCGTCGGCTTCTAACTGGGGAGGCGAAGGCATGAGATAATCGAGAGGTGCGCCGCGCTTGCGCGCTACTGCACGACTCCGCGCCGCGCGCACAAATTAAAGATAACACCCGAATGCAATCTCACGAGAAGAATACAACTATACGCAACGTTGCCATCATTGCGCATGTCGACCACGGCAAGACCACGCTGGTCGACGCGATGCTCCGTCAGAGCGGGATTTTCCGCAAGAATGAGGCGGTCATCGAGCGAGCGATGGACTCGAACGACCTGGAGCGCGAGCGCGGCATCACGATTCTGGCGAAGGCCACCGGCGTTCGCTATCACGACATCAAGATCAACATTGTCGACACCCCAGGTCACAGCGATTTCGGCGGTGAAGTGGAGCGCGCGCTCAAGATTGTCGACGGCGTGATTTTGCTGGTCGATGCGAGCGAAGGTCCGCTGCCGCAGACACGTTACGTTTTGATGAAGGCGCTCGAAGCGCATCTGCCGCAGATCGTCGTCATTAATAAGATAGACCGCCCCGACGCGCGCATTCAGGAAGTGCTGAATGAAGTCTACGACCTGTTTATCGATTTGGACGCGACCGAAGATCAGCTCAGTTTCCCGGTGATTTACACCAACGGCAAGGAAGGAATCGCGCGCACCGATTTCAGCAAGCCCGACGTGGAAGGCGAGCCGGAGACGCTCCAGCCGCTGTTTGAGATGATTCTCAAAAATATTCCGCCGCCGGGCGGCTATCCGGATAATGTTCTGCAACTTCTCGTCGCGAACCTTGATTACAGCGATTATCTGGGCCGTTTAGCGATTGGCCGCGTGTTCAACGGGACGCTTAATCTGGGCGATGAAGTGGCGATTGCCAAGCTCGACGGTTCTTTCCACAAGACGCGTATCACCAAACTTTATTCGTTCGAAGGACTGAAGCGTGTCGATGAAACGATCGGCCGCACCGGGGATATTCTGGCGATTGCCGGCGTCGAAGGGATTACCATCGGCGAGACGGTGACCAGCGCGGAGACACCGGATCCGCTGCCGCATATCCAGATCGACGAGCCCACCATCGCCATGACGATCGCGATCAACACTTCGCCGTTTTCCGGCCGCGAAGGAACGTTTGTCACGTCGCGCAATATTCGCGATCGGCTGGACAAGGAACTGCTGACCAACGTTTCGATCAAGGTGGAACAGGCCGGCGGACCCGATGCATTTAAAGTGATGGGCCGCGGCGAACTACAGTTGGCGATTCTGATCGAGATGATGCGGCGCGAAGGCTATGAGCTTTCCGTCGGCAAGCCGGAAATTCTGACCAAGAAAATCGACGGCGTGCTGAGTGAGCCGGTGGAATTGCTGGTGATCGATTGTCCTGAAGGTTTTGTCGGCGTGGTGATTGAGAAACTCGGAGCGCGCAAAGGCAAGATGGAGAAGATGGTGAATCACGGATCGGGCCGCGTGCGTCTGGAATTTAAAATTCCTTCGCGCGGGCTAATCGGGCTGCGCAGCGAAATGCTGACCGATACCAAAGGCACGGCGATCATGAACTCGCTGTTCCATGGTTATATCGAATGGCAGGGCGACATTCCGACTCGGCCCACGGGTTCGCTGATTGCGGACCGCGCCGGAAGAACCACCGGCTACGCGCTGTTCAATCTTCAGGAGCGCGGCGATATGTTCGTCTCGCCCGCCACCGAAGTTTATGAAGGGATGATTGTCGGCGAAAATGCGCGGGATTCGGACCTGGATGTCAATATTGTCAAGGAAAAGAAGCTCACCAACATGCGCGCGTCGAGTGCCGATGAGGCGATCCGGCTGGTGCCTCCGCGCCTGCTGAACCTGGAACAGGCCATTGAATTCATTAGGGAAGATGAGTTAGTGGAAGTGACTCCGAAGTCCATCCGATTGAGGAAAAAGGTCTTAAAGCAGAATCAGCGCTAAAAGTGAATTATTTTCGATAAACGCTTTAATTTCAATAGGATAAGTATCATTTTCTGATGCGATTGTCTTTTCAAGTGTTGGTTCGCCATGCGATACTAACCGTTAAGACACATGACTCAGGTCGGCGAGGCTATCGCCCGTTATCACAAGTTAATTGAGAGCGGCCCTTATATCGATCTCGGATGGGCGCAGTCTCTCCAGGACCAGTTAAAGGCCGCCAAGCTGGGGGGACGAGCGATCTCACCGGTATTGCGCCCTCATTTTTTGAGCGGCCGCGATTACGCCGCTTTGGCGAAAAGCGCCGCGACCGTTTCCTCGGCAATCGCGCGGGTGGAACAATTGGCCCTCTCGACGCCGGCTCTGCTGGCCCGCATCCAACTCCTTCCGGCCGAACGAATGCTGGCCCAGGTGGACCCCGGATATTCCTGTGCGGGCGTCACCGGACAGCTCGATTCGGTGTTCAATAACGGTTCTCTCAAATTTACCAATCATCGCGCTGAAGCGCCGGCCGGAGTGCTGTACGGCGATACGCTCAGCGATTTATATTATGAAGCTCCGCCGGTAAAGGAGTTTCGCAAGAAATACAAATTGAAAAAGCTGGGCGGCACGAAATTTCTGCTGAGCGCGCTGGTCAAATCGTACAAGGATTTCGGCGGGAAACAGAAAAAGCCTCGCATCGCGATTGCTGAGCTGAAACAGCCATTTTCAGGCAGCGCGAGCGATCATGCGCAACTGGCGGATTTTTTCACCAAAGAGGGTTATCCCACGGAGGTCGTTTCGCCCGACCAGCTCGAATATCGCAACGGCGTGCTGCGCCGCGGCGAATTCGCCATCGATATTTTGTACCGCCGCATCCGGCTTCAGGAATTTCTGGTCCGGTTCGATCTTTCGCATCCCATGGTGCGCGCCTACAAGGAACATGCGGTATGCATGGTGAACAGCTTCCGGACGGAGGTGGGCGCCAAGCGCGCGATCTTCGATCTGTTGACCGACGACGCTATCACCGCGAAATTTCCCGCCGCGGAGCGCAAGGCGATCGAGGATCATATTCCCTGGACGCGCATTGTCCAGGCCGCGAAAACCACGCACAAAGGCCACACCGTGGATCTGCCCGACTTCGTCATGAAGCATCGGACGAAGCTGATTTTGAAGCCTAACGACGATTCGCCCGATCAGCATTCTTTCCGCGGCTCGGAAACCGATAGCATCGGATGGGAAAAGGCGCTTCGCCAGGCGATGCGGACGCCTTATGTGGTGCAGGAAGTCGCCGATCCGGCGAAAGTCGTGTTCCCACTGATACAGTATGGCAGCCTCATGATGAAGGAGATGCAGGTTGACGTTCACCCGCATTCTTTTTATGGAAAAGTGCACGGCTGTTCCAGTTGGTTAAGCATCAGCGGCTCACAGAGTTTCTCGACGCTCACCGGTCTGGCTCCGACCTTCGTTCTCGAAGGAAAGTAATAAAAAATTCCTACGCGCTGTAACCATTCGCCGCCCCGCCGGTATCCGTTGTTGTAGATTACTTAGGGGTAGCTTAAAAATGAGCAAACCGTCCGATCTGATCCAGGGCACGCTGGATCTGCTGATCCTGAACACTATTTCTCTCGAACCGCAGCACGGTTGGGCCATCGCGAAACGAATCCAGCAGGTATCAAACGAAGTCCTGCAAGTCAGCCAGGGCGCGTTGTATCCCGCCCTCCATCGCCTGGAACAACAAGGCTGGATTTCCTCCGATTGGCGCGTCACTGAAGGTGGTCGGGACGCCAAATTTTATACCCTCACCCGCGCCGGACGTGCGCAATTGCGAAAAGAGCTGGCCCAATGGGAGCGCCTGTCGAGCGCCGTCGGACTCGTCATCCGCATGGGAGCGTCGGCATGATCCGCCTCTTCGATATTCTCGTCCTGCGCCTCCGTTCTCTGTTCGGCCGGACGCGCGTCGAAAGCGAACTGGACCGCGAACTTTCTTTCCATCTCGACCATCTGACTCAGGAAAATCGAGCCCACGGCATGTCCGCCGATGACGCCCGCGCCGCCGCCAAACGCAGCCTGGGAGGGTACACCCAAATTCAGGAGGAATGCCGCGATATGCGCCGCACCAATTATATTGAAACCATTTGGAACGACCTTCGCTATGCCGTCCGCACCCTCGCCCGAACACCCGGATTCACCATTGTGATCGTGCTCACCCTCGCGCTCAGCATCGGCGCGAACAGCGCGATTTTCAGCGTGATTCAAGGTGTGCTGCTGCGGCCTCTGCCCTATCCGCATCCCGACCGCTTGGTGCGTATTTATTTCAACAGCGACACGCAGCCCAAATTTCCTTTGAATCCATATGACTTTCGCGATTTCCGCCAGCGCAATCGCACCTTCGAAAGCATGGCCGGGATGACCCGTCATGACGTGCAGCTTGCCGGCATCGGCTCCGAGCCGGTGATGCTGCGTGGATTCGCCGTCAGCGGGGGATATTTCGGCACGCTCGGCATCAGCCCCGCGCGCGGCCGCGATTTCTCCTTCGACGACGAGCAGCCCGGCCGCAGCCGCGTCGCCATTCTGAGCGATCATCTGTGGCGCGCGCGCTTCGCATCCGACCCTGGCATCCTTGGCCGCACCATCAAGCTCAATACCGAGTCGTATACCGTCATCGGAATCATGCCGCCAGGCGCCCAGCATCCCGGCAACAACTTCCAGGCGGTCGCCGACGGCGAGACGGTCGACGTCTGGACCCAGTTCATCTTCGATGAAGATCCCAAATATCGCGGCTCGCACTACATGGACATCATCGGACGGCTGAAGTCCGGGATTGGATCCGAGCAAGGTCACGCCGATCTCAGCGCCGTTCTCGAACAGCTCAAGAAGGAGAAAACCGGCGATGGCTGGCGCGTCTACTTAATTCCTCTTTATCAGGAAACCGTGGGACGATCGCAGCGCATGCTGCTCGTGCTCCTCGGCGCTGTCGGATTGCTGCTGTTGATCGCCTGCGTGAATGCCGCGAATCTTCTGCTCGCCCGCTCCAGCGCCCGCGTCCGTGAAATCGCCGTGCGCTCCGCCCTGGGTGCCGCGCGTGGACGCATCGTGCGCCAACTGCTGACGGAAAGTATGGTGATCGCCCTCGCCGGAGCCGCGCTCGGAACCATGCTCGCCGTTGGTGGAGTGCGTGTGCTGCTGACGTTTCTTCCCGCGGATTTCCCCCGTGCCTCGGCCATTCGCCTTGATTCCACGGTATTCGCGTTCACGCTGATCGTCGCCGTTCTCACCGGACTTCTATTCGGACTTGTCCCCGCGCTCACCGCCTCCCGCACCGATTTGCAGCAGAGCCTGCGCGAAGGCGCTCGCGGCTCGACCGGCGGCGCCAGCCAACTGCGTCTCCGGAATTTCCTCGTCGTAGGAGAGACAGGCTTGGCATGCGTGCTCCTCATCGCCGCCGGATTGATGCTCCACAGCTTTGTCAATCTGCTGCGCGCCGATCCGGGCTTCAAGCCGCAACAGGTGCTCACCGCGTCCCTCTCTCTGCCCTATCCGCGCTATCACGAAAACTCGCGGGTCGCATTTTACAAGCAACTGATCGCCAATCTCCAATTGCTGCCGGGCGTAGAATCGGTCGGCGCCGGCAGCGACCTTCCCTGGACCGGCTACGACGGCAACATGGATGGTTGGCGAGTCGAAGGCCGTTCCGACGCCTACAACGACAAGACCACGGCACGCTATCACATCGCCTCGCCCGATTATTTCCGGGCCCTCGGAATCCCGCTCCTCAACGGTCGTTTCTTCGACGGCCACGAACCGGAGAAAGGTCCTTACGTCGTCATCATCAATGAGTCGATGGCGAACCGTTACTGGCCGGGCGAGAGCGCGGTCGGGAAACGCATTTCATTTGACGACCATCCGAAGGAAAAGGACTGGATCCAAATCATCGGCATAGTGCGCGATGTGAAGGACCAGCCCGATAGCACCTCCATCCGCCCCGCTTTCTGGATGCCGCATTCCCAACAAACCGACGGAAATTTGTTCATCGCGGTGCGTTCGTCTTCGGACCCGGTGCTGCTGGCGAATCAGTTCCGCCAGGCCGTCCGCCAGCAAGATCCGGAGCTGGCCGTAGCTGACCTGCGCCTGATGAACCAGATCGCCGGTAGCGCTCTCTCCACGCAGCGTTTCTCTCTTTTTCTGATCGGCCTGTTCGCCTTGCTGGCCCTGGTGCTGGCCACCTTCGGAATGTACGGCGTGATCTCCTATTCGGTAAACCAGCGCATGCACGAGTTCGGCCTGCGCATGGCCTTAGGCGCGCGCCCTTGGGACTTGCTGCGCCTGATCCTGAGCCAAGGCCTGACGCTATCGATCATCGGCGCAGCCACCGGCCTGCTCTGCGCCGCTGGATTAACCAAGCTGCTGGGAACCCTGCTCTACGGAGTCAGCGCCACAGACCCCCTGACCTTCGCCGCCGTCGGATTACTGGCATTGGCAACAACGACGCTAGCCAGCTACCTCCCCGCCCGCCGCGCCGCGGACGCCGACCCCATGCAATCGTTGCGCGCGGAGTGAAGTTGCTAACCTTAGATCATGCAGATCATCGTGACTCTTCCCGACGACCTCGCTCAGCATCCCTGCACGGGAAGCCCTGGAAGCCTTCGCCATTGAGGGCTATCGATCCGGCGCGCTCTCTGCCTATCAGACCCGCCAACTCTTGGGATTCGAGACTCGCTATGAGTTCGATGGCTTTCTCAAGGACCGCCAGATCTGGGACCATGCCTACAGCGTCGAGGATCTGGAGAAGGACGCGGCCGGTTTTGAACAGCACGCATGATCGTTGTCGCCGACGCCTCGCCCTTGAACTATCTTCTGCTGATTGATGAGATTGATCTCTTGCCCGCTCTTTTCGGCAGGTCCTGATTCCGCAAGCTGTATTTCAAGAATTACAGCACTCGCGAACGCTGCGAAAAGGTATCACAGTGGATCGCCGAAATTCCTTCCTGGCTGGATGTGCGCTCTGTGACCTCAATCACGAATGCAGCACTCGTGGGGCTGGATATCGGAGAGCGGGAGGCGATCCAGTTAGCACTTGAGCTGGGGATCACCACGCTCCTTCTCGATGAAACGGAAGGACGAAAACAGGCAGAGAAGCTCCATCTGGAAGTACGCGGAACTCTTGGTATGTTGGAGCGCGCAGCAAAATTGGGTGTTTTCCCGTATCACAACTTCAGGAGCGTATCGGAACAGGCGGCTATTCGGGAAGAGACCTGGGCGGAGCCCAATGCCCTTCGCAGATGACTTGTTGAAAGATGCCTATCATCTTGCGGCGCGAGGCGGGAAGAAACCAAAGCAATCCAGCCTGCGACGCGCCGTTTCAACCGCATACTACGCGCTGTTTCATTTGCTCATCGCTGATTTCGTTGTCAATTGGAAGACCACAGGCCAGCGTGCGCGCCTGGGGCGCATGTTTGAGCACCGAAAAATGAGCCAGGCAGTTTTTAAGTTCAAAGGCGGGAATCAGAAGGCGATTGAGGACGAGCTAAAAACCGTACTGGATGAGCTGGCGCAGGATCATCTCATGACGATGTTCGGTGCTCGCCGCATGTGACAGGACGGCGCGGCTGCCTACTTCTCCACCACCACCTTAGCCCTCAAATTCGCCACCCCCGCCGTGTACCTTTCATCGGTCACCGTGAACGCCACCGCATCCTCCAGCCAGTCGTGAGCCGTTCCATCCGGATCGTGCGACGCGATCGTTACCGTATAAGGATGCGGACACAAGTCGCATAAAAACGAAACCGTCAGCGTCACTGTATCGCCCGCCGCGCGCGGACCGATCTTCTCGCCTTCCAGTTCCGTGTTGGTCCCGTACACTTCAAACCCGATTTGCGTGCGGATCAGAACACCCAGCACCGGGTCCTGCACCGGCTCGTGAAATCGCACGCTGGCTTTGATGCTCACCATCTCGCCGCTTTTCCAGACGATGGTCGGCTTGCCGTCGGTGCCCAGCGTTTCGAGCGAGATCACTTCCGCCCTTCCGTCTCCTCTTCGATGCGACGGCGCCAGGCGCGGCGGGATCGTCTCGCCCCAGGCGCGAATCTTGGCCGATACCGCGCGCCGGTACTTGCGCAGCGTCTCGCGTGGATCGCCCTTCGCGGCCAGAGTTCCCGCTTCGAGCCACCACACTTCGTCGCACAACGTTTCGAGCAGGCGTTCTTCGTGCGACGCCAATAACACAGTCGAGCCTGCGCGCCGCAGCCGGTCAAGCCCGGTCAGCGTCCGCGCCCGCACCACTGCATCCTGCGTCGCCAGTGCCTGATCGAGCGCCACCACCGCTGCCGGCGCCAGATTCAACGTTTCGCCCAACGCCACGAATCGCCTCTCCGGCGGAGCCACGACTTCGCCCTGCTCCGGCTGCAAAATTCCACAGGCGAGCTTCAACAACTCCGTCACGCCGGCATTCTTTTCGCCAATTACCCCGATGATCGCGCCCGAAGGCGCAACCGCCCGGAACTCCTTCAGCGGAGGCGCGGAAACATTCTTGAATTCAAGGGACATTCAGAATCAGCATACGTCACCGGGCGCCGGAAGACCAATTCGTCTCGTTGTCACAACCGGCGAAATTATGCTCAATTAAGGCTCCGTAGAGGGCATAAAACAAGCATTTATGCCTCAATTAGACGGCTTCTTGAGCCACTCTCCCACCCATTCCAGGAACTGCCCGTACCACAACACGCTGTTTTGCGGCTTCGAAATCCAATGTCCTTCATCGGGAAACAGGACAATCTTCGACGGCACCTTCTGTAATTGGAGCGCGGTGAACAATTGCATCCCTTGCCCCACTGGAACCCGGTAATCCAGCTCGCCGTGCATCACTAAGGTGGGCGTTTTGAAGTCGTTGGCGAAAAAACTCGGCGACCATTTGGCATACAGCTCCGGATTGTCCCACGGCATGCCGTTGAACTCCCACTTTGGGAACCATAATTCTTCCGTTTCGCCCGCCATGCTGCGCAGGTCGTAGACCCCGGAATGCGATATAAGTGCTTTAAATCTGGTGGTATGCCCCAGGATCCAGTCGATCATGTAGCCGCCGAAGGAACCGCCCGCCGCAGCCATGCGATCGGCATCCACATAGGGCAGTTTTTCGACATGATCGACCACCGCCATAATATCGTCGTAAACCTTGCCGCCCCAATCGCCATTGATGTCGTCGATAAATTTCTGGCCGTAGCCGGTCGAACCGCGCGGGTTCGGCATCACGACCAGATATCCTGCCGATGCAAATACTTGCGGATTCCAGCGGTAGCTCCAAGTCTCGCCCCACGCGCCTTGCGGACCGCCGTGGATCAGAAACAGGACGGGATACTTTTTCACCGGGGAAAAATCTGGCGGCTTCACGATAAATGTCTGGATGCCGTCGACCCACATTTCTTCGAGCGGCCGGACGGTTGAATTTTGCAGCGCCAAGTCGTTGAAATGGGTGAGCGCAATACCGGTGCCGGAGCCGGCTGTGGCTTTAAAAATCTCGACCGGTTTCGATCCGCTTTGCTGCGTATAAATCATCGTTTCGCCATCGGGAGTGAATTGCACGTCATCCAACGTGATTTTGCCTGGGATGATGATCCGCGCGCCGCCGCCCGTTGCCGAAATCATCTGCAAACCGGTGCTGCCACGATCTTCGGACGTGAAGACAAGCCGTTCCGAATCAGGCAGCCACGTCATGGATTCGACCCAACGATCCAGGCTTTCCGATAGATTCGTAGTCTTGCCGGTGGCGCGATCGAGGACCATCAATCGCCAGCGGTCGCTTTCATATCCGGCGCGCTCCTGGGAACGAAACGCCAGCATTTTTCCATCGGGCGAATAGAGCGGAGCGTTGTCCGCGCCCAGGCCGATGGTAATTTTGCGGATTTCTCCCCCGCCGATGGGAACCGTATAAATATCTGAATTGGTGCTGGTTGCCGCATCGGAATCGGCGTTCATGGTGAAGGCGACTTCCAGGGAATCCGGGGAAATCGTGTAATCGTCGGGACCTCCGAGCGAAAACGGCGGAACATCGTGCGGACCCGGCGTCAGATCCTTGGCGTTCGATCCGTCGGCATCGACCACCAACAAATGTTGCCGACGCTTGGTTTCATAAGCGGTCCAATGGCGGTAAAGCAACGACGTGTAAATGCGGGCCTTTACTTTGTTCTTGGCTTCAGCGTCGATCTTATCTTTATTACAGCGGTCGTCGGCTCCGCATTCGGGATAGACGCTGGATTCGAAGACCAGCTTTTTCCCATCGGGGGAAACCAGAAGGCCGCCGGCTTCCGTAGAGAGATGAGTGATCTGGCGGGCGTGGCCGCCGGCATTGTCCATGACCCAGATTTGTGCGGAGCCGCTGCGATCCGAAATGAAATAGATCAATTCCGAACTGGGGGACCAGCGTGGGCGCTCATTATCGTTGCCATCGCGCGTCAACTGGACGGGCGAGCCGCCGCTGACGGGGACCACATAGATTTGCGTCGGCTTGATGTTCTTGTCAACGTCGACCGTTTGCACCGTGAAGGCCACCTGCTTCCCGTTAGGCGAAAGAGCAGGCTCGCTGACGCGCGACAGGCCGAGCATCATTTGAACGTCGAAGGTCTGCCGCTGCGCGAACAGAGCTCCGGAGGTCAACAAAATCAGTACAAACCGCATGGACTACTATTTTAGCGCGCGGTTCGGTGACAATAGAACGATATGAAGATCACTCTTATCCTCTTGGGCGCGACGTTTCTGGCCGCTCAGGATGCGACGAAGCTCGCCGAGGATCCGGTGGTGAAGGCCGCGCTTGACGCGGCCAAGCGCAACGAAGCGCATTTCATCGATGAGCAGGCGCGCTTCTGCGAGATCGCAGCGCCTCCGTTTAAAGAGGAGACTCGGGGCAAGGAGTTCGAGCGGCTGTTTAAGAACCTGGGGCTCGAAAACGTGCGGATGGACAAAGCCGGCAACGTGATCGGCGTTCGTCCCGGCGCGTCCGCGCATCCGAATCTGGTGTTCGCGGCGCATCTCGATACGGTATTTCCGCCGGAGACCGACGTGAAGGTGACGCGCGAAGGGACGGTGCTGAAAGGCCCCGGAATCGGCGACGATTGCCGCGGGCTGGCAGTGATGCTGGGAGTGATCCAGGCATTGAAGGACGCCAATGTGAAGACTCCGGGCACGATTACGTTTGTCGCGGACACCGGCGAGGAAGGGCTCGGCGATCTGCGCGGCACCAAGAATCTTTTCGCCGACAGCTTGAAGGGACAGATCGACAAATTCATTTCGGTCGACGGCACCGGCTTGAGCATCACCAATATCGGCGTCGGGAGCTACCGTTATCGTGTGACGTTCAAAGGACCCGGAGGGCACAGCTTCGGCTCGTTCGGCATGGCGAACCCGATTCAGGCGATGGGCCGCGCGATTGCGAAAATCGACGCGTTTGAAGTCCCGGCGAATCCGAAAACCACGTTCAACGTGGGTCGGGTGGGAGGCGGAACTTCAGTGAATGCGATTCCGTTTGAGGCGTGGATGGAGGTGGATATGCGGTCCTCCGATAAAGCGTCGCTTGAAGCGGTGCATACGAAATTCAAGAACGCGGTGCAGGAAGCGGTCGCGGAAGAGAATAAGCGCTGGAACGGCCGTGGACCGGTTTCGGCGACGCCGGACCTGGTGGGTCTGCGGCCGGCGGGAAGCACCTCGTCCGATTCGGGAATCGTGATTACGGCGGTTGCGGTGTCGAAGATTTTCGGATTTTCGGGGAAGCTCGGCGAAGGGTCGACCGATTCGAATGTGCCCATGAACGCCGGAATTCCCGCGATCACGATTGGCGGAGGCGGCATCGGGAAAGACGCGCATGCGCTGACCGAATCGTTCGACACCAAGGATTCATATTTAGGGACGCAGAGGGCGCTATTGCTGGCTGTAGCGCTGGCGCGCTGAGAAAGAAGTAGCCAGCAGCCAGTAGCCAGAATGTTTGAGAGGATCTTGATGAGATATTTGCTTGGTCTGATTTTCGTTTCTTATTTGTTTGCGCAAACTCCAGCTCCTATGAAGGACAAGGCTTGGGGAATTATCAGCGACTCGTTGAAGGACAAGAATCCCGATACGCGCGTGCAGGCGGTGCAATCGATGGGATTGATCGGCGTGCATGAACCTTACATCTCGACGCTGAACGGGATGCTGGACGATAAGGACGTGCAGGTGCGGGTCGCGGTGGTGACTAGTCTGGTGGATTTGAAGAATAAAGATACGGTGCCGGCGCTGAAAAAGGCGCTTAACGACGAAGTGCCGGAGGTGAGTTTCGCTGCCGCGAAGGCGCTGTGGACTTTGAAGGACCCGGAAGGGGAAAATGCGCTGCTGTCGGTGTTGAGCGGCGACGTGAAGGCATCCTCCAGCTTCTTCAACAAACAGAAGCGCGATGCGCTGCGGTTGCTGCAAACGCCGCGGCCACTGATGATGGTCGCCATTCGCGCCGGAGCCGGGTTCGCGCCGGTGCCCGGGTTGGGGATGGGAATTTCTTCGCTGCAAGGGATTCTGAACGACCCGACGATCTCCGGCCGCGCGGCGACCGCGCTGCTGCTGGCCGACGACAAAGATCCGCGCGTGCTGGCGGCGCTGATCGATGCGCTCCAGGACAAAGAAGGGTCAGTGCGAGCGGCGGCGTGTCATGCGATCGCTCTGCGCAACGATCCAAAGCTGGAAGCGAATCTGATTCCGCTGCTCGACGATAAGAAGCCGGCGGTTCGATTGCGCGCGGCGGCAGGATGTTTGAGATTGGAATCGCTGCCGGCGCCTCCGGTGAAGAAGCCAGTGGCGAAGAAGACGGCTACGACGGCGGCGAAGAAGTAGCTGTCGAATCCCCTGGCTGACGAGTCTGTGTGAAATGTGGGGCGGGCTATCAGCCGGCAGCCGCACTCAGGGCGGCTTCTGTTTCAACACGGAAAAGCCTGCTGAAAGCAGGCTGCCGGCTAAATAGCCCGCCCCACATTTCAGCTCCGAGGTTTTCACACAGACTCTCACGCCAAGGGGTTATAACCCCGTCCCGTAGGGCGGGGATTGCTACTACACGGCGCCGGGGCGGCTCGCCACCAGCGCTCCCAGGCGATTGGCGAAGGCGCCAATTTCAGCGGCGGGCCAGCCCGCATCGAGGCCGTGCAGAAATGCCGCGGCGAACGCATCGCCCGCTCCCACGGTGTCGACGACCTGGATTGGGACGCCGCTCACCTCCACATATTCGCTGCCTTGCAGGATCGCGCAGCCGCGCTCGCCACGGGTGACGCAAACCGCGTCCCAATGGAAACGCGATGCGTAGCCGCGGCAGAAATCTTCCATCGACGCGTGCGTGGTTCCGGACATCTGCTGCACTTGGGAAAGCTCGTCATCGTTAAGCTTAACGACGCTCGCCAGCTCCAGCAGCTCCATAACCAGCGCTGCATTGTAGGAATTTTTCCTCAAATTAATGTCGTAGAATCGGCGCGCTTGCGGATAGAGGCGGATCAGATCGAGCAGCAGAGCGCGCATGCGCGGCTCCATGAGCTGGAGCGTCCCGTGATAGATCCAATCAGGATCGATCCCGAGCGGCGCGAGCGCGGCGAAATCGTAGGCGGCGGGGCGACGGATCTCATACGACGGCTGGCCCTGCGCGTCCAACCTGACGGAAACCGTGCCCGTTGGCGCTTTTTTCACGATGCGAATGAATTTTGTCGACAGGCCCAATTGCGACGCCATCTCGATGGCGCGCCGGCCACGCTCGTCATCTCCTACGGCGCTGAGGAACGAAACATCGTGACCCAGGCGCGAAAGCTGCACCGAAAAATTAAACGTCGCGCCGCCGAGGAGTTCTTTCCCGTCGATCAGGTCCCACAAAATTTCGCCGAGACTGACTAAATGCATCAGCGGACGAAGGCTTCCTGCAAGCCTCCGTCGACCTGCACGGTTTGTCCGGTGATTTTCGACGAACGATCCGACAACAGGAAGTAGGCCGCCTCCGCCTGATCCTCCGGCGTGATCGCGGCCTTCGTCAGTGTGCGTTGCGCGTAGTAATTCGCCAGTTTGTCGCGCAGCACGTCATCGTGATCGGATTCTTCGAAGGCGATGGAATATTTCACCAGCGAAGCAATCACGCGATCGCGCGGGAACATGGTGGAGCCCGCCACCACCGTCGCCGGCGCCAGCGCATTTACGCGCACCAGGGGCGACAATTCCACCGCCAGGCCGCGCACCAGATGATTCGCCGCGGCCTTCGATGCGTCGTAAGCGAGCGAGCCTTTTTTCGCGACCACCCCGTTCACGCTGGTGGTGATGACCAGGCTTCCGCGCAATCCCTGGCGGGCGAATATGTTCCGAGCCTCATCCGCCACCAGGTATCCGCCCATCACATTCACATCGAAAGTCCGCTTCCATTGATCGTCCGTCACGTGGCCGGCGCGATCCGGCGAAACATACACGCCCGCTGTGACGACGATGTTATCGACGCCGCCGTAAGCGAGCACTGCCTGCTTGAACATTTCGCGAACGCTGGCCCGATCGGTGACATTTACAGCTACGCCGATGGCCGGCCCGCACCCGGAAATGCCGGTGCCCGCGACGCCGATGCCGAGCCCATAGATTTTCGTCAACTCCTTCGCCGTGGCCTCCGCGGCGTTGACATCGAGGTCCGCGCAGACCACGTGGGCGCCTTCCTTCGCGACGCGATGCGCCACCGCGCGCCCAATGCCGTTGCCCGCGCCGACCACCACGACCACGTTGCGCGCCAGTTCTTTTTCCGGAGGCATGCGCTTGAGCTTCGCTTCTTCCAGCAGCCAATATTCAATATCGAAGGCTTCCTGCTGCGGCAGAGCGATATATTCGTCGATCGCTTCGGCGCCGCGCATCACTTCCACCGCGCAGTTGTAGAACTCGGCGGTGACGCGCGATTCGCTCTTATCCTTGCCGAATGCCATCATTCCGATGCCGGGGATCAGAATTACGGTCGGATTCGGATCGCGCATGGCGGGCGAATTCGCGTGTTTGGAGCGCTGATAGTAGGCGGCGTAATCCTTGCGATACTGCTCAAGACCCGCAGTCAGCTTGGTCTTGAGCGCGTCGAGATTTTCCTTCTGCGGATTCCAATCGATGTACAGCGGTTTGATTTTCGTGCGCAGAAAATGGTCGGGGCAGGAGGTTCCCAGCTCCGCGAGTCGCGGCGCATCGTGACTATTTACGAAGCGCAGAATGGTCGGGTCGGATTGAATCGTCGCGATGAAACGCTTCTTCTGCGAGACCTGACCGCGCAGCCACGGCAGCAGTTCGAACAGCAATTCGTCGCGTTCGGCATCGGCTATTGTTTCAAATTTCCGGCCGCCGAACGTCTTCTCGCCTTTATCGCGAGCCTCAATATATTCGGCCGCTTTTTCGATCAGGTTCAGCGTCAGTTCATAACATTCTTTATCGTCGTCGGCCCAATTGATCAGCCCGTGCTGGCCCAGGATCACGCCTTTGCCCTTCGATTCGGCCTTGGCGATGCGCTCCAGTTCCAGACCCAGCTCGAAACCGGGACGCAGCCACGGCGTCCACGAAATTTCATCGCCGAAAATTTCCTGGGTTAGCTCTTTCGAGCGTTTCGAAGCAGCCACGGCGATCACCGAGTTGGGATGCATGTGGTCGACGAACTTCTGCGGGACGAATGAGTGCAGCGTAGTATCGATCGAGGACGCGCGGGGATTTAGATTGAAAGTGCAATGCGTGAACAGGCCAACCATCATGTCTTCATGCGGCGTTTTCGGACCCTTTTCGTGACCGGCCGCATAGATCGCCTGCAACGCGAGCAGTTTGTCCTGATAGAGCGAGGAAAAATTCTCCAGCTTGCTGGTGCGCAGATCGCCGCCCGATCCCTTCACCCACAGGACTTCAATCTCCTGGCCGGTGAGCGGATCTTTTTCCATTAATTTCGACGACGTGTTGCCGCCGCCGGTATTGGTTATGCGCTGGTCGTAGCCCAACAAATTGGAGCGATAAACAAGGCGCTCGGCGGGAGAGAGGGTGTTCGCCTTCTGATCGTCCCAAAGGTAATGAACATGTTTCATGATTTCAATTCTTAGGATAACTTGCATGCGCGAGATCGCGCCTGGTGGGCTTGATCCAGCTAAACTTGGAAGATGAGGCTCGGGGTCGCCGGCGCAGTTCTTTTGGCCATGGGGTTTGCGGCCGCTCAGGATCAACCTTGGCGTCCTCTCTTCGATGGCACAACTTCGAAAGGCTGGGAGGAGGCGGCCGGCAAACCTTTTCCTACGAATTCGTGGGTCATTGAAGACAGCTGCCTGAAGGCTTTGGCGCGCACCGATGGCTTCGAGAGCATCCGCACGGTCGAGACTTTCAAATCGTTCGAGCTCCAGTTCGAATGGAAGCTGGCGAAGCTCGGCCGCTCCGGCGTGAAGTATCTGCGCGGCTTGGAGTATCCGTTGGTGGATATTTACTCGCTCGACGCGGTAGCGGACCCCACGCGTATTACCGGAGCGCTATTTTCGATTCTCGCGCCGTCGGGCGCCAACTGGAAGCTGGGAGTATTCAACGAATCCCGCCTGATTGTTCACGGCGATCACGTCGAGCACTGGCTCAACGGCGTTCAGGTGCTAAGCTTCGAAACGACGAATCCCGCCGTCCAGGCCGCGTTGCGGGGAATGCTCCCGAAGGGCGCGGAAACGCCGATCGTTACAGAAAGTCCGATCGGCCTTGAAAGCCATGGATCGGAAACGTGGTTTCGGAATATCAAGATCCGCGTACTGCCCTGACTATCGGGCAATCGACTTCACTTGCAGATACTCTTCTAACCCGAACGCTCCCAGTTCCCGTCCAATGCCGGATTGCTTGTATCCTCCGAACGGAGCCAGCGGATTGTAGCGGCCGCCGTTCACATCCACTTGCCCCGTTCGCATTTTGCGAGCGACGTTCATCGCCCTTTGCGGATCGCCCGACCAGACTCCACCAGCCAGGCCATAAATCGAATCGTTGGCGATCTCCACCGCCTCCGCTTCCGAATCGTACGGCAGAATCGACAGCACCGGCCCGAAAATTTCCTCCTGCGCGATGGTCATTTTGGATTTCACGTCGGCGAACACCGTCGGCTCCACAAAATATCCCTTTGAAAACGCCTGTGGACGCCCTCCACCGGCGACCAGCTTTGCGCCCTCGCTCCGGCCTTTCGCGATGTAGCCTTCGACGCGCTCCCTCTGCGCGAACGAAATCAGAGGACCGACGCGCGTCCCGGCATCCAGAGGATCGCCGATTTTCAAGCCGTTCACCGCAGCGGCCGCCAGGTCGATCGCTTCCTGTTGACGGCTGCGCGGGACTAGCATCCGCGTCCATGCCGAGCACGTCTGGCCCGAATTCAACATTGCATTGCGAGCCCCGTTGGGAATCGCTTTCTCAAACGGAGCGTCGTCCAGCACCACGAACGCCGATTTGCCGCCCAGCTCCAAAGTCACTCTCTTGATGGTCTCCGCCGCCAGCGCCGCCACGCGTTTTCCCGCCCGCACGGACCCGGTGAAGCTCACCATGTCGACCTGCGGATGGGACGCGATCGCCTCGCCCACCACCGGCCCGTGTCCGGTGACGATGTTCAAAACTCCGGCCGGCAGTCCGATCGCGATACACGCCTCGGCCAGCAGCATCGCATTTAAAGGAGCCAGTTCGCTCGGCTTCAGCACCACAGTGCAGCCCGCGGCCAGCGCCGGCGCGACCTTCGCCATAATTTGATGCAGCGGATAATTCCACGGCGTGATCGCGCCCACCACGCCCGCCGCCTCCCGCACCACCAGCGAGTTTCCAATCTCCTGCTCGAATTTCGCCTCCCGCAGCAGCTTCGCGTAGCTCCCCGTCACCACCACCGGCAGCCCCGCTTGAATCGACGTCGAGATCGAAATCGGCGACCCCACTTCCATCGCGATGGTCCGCGCAATCTGCTCCGTCCGCTCCTTCAGAGCCGCCGCGATTTTATCGAGCCAGTCGGCGCGCTCCCCGGCCGCAGTTTCGGACCAGCCTCGAAACGCCCTCCGCGCCGCATCCACCGCCGCATTCACGTCTTCCGGAGTCCCTTCCGGAATCGACCCAATCACTTCTTCCGTCGAGGCCGAGAGAACTTCAATGTTTCCGGGCGCGGCGGGGCGCCAGCCGCCATCAATAAACAACTCGGTATATCGCATCATGCTTTCTTTGCCAGTATACTGCGTGCCATGAACGCCGCCGTGGTCCGCACGTATTCCAGCCCAAAAAATTCGTCATCCTGGCCTACCGGCATAAACAGGTACGGCCGATCATCTTTACTGATCCGCCTTCCGCACATGGGAATGGGTCGCTATGAAGCGAAGACCTTAGAACAAAAAGTAAATGAAAAATATATCGCACAAACCATCGGGAGAGGACTCTAGTACGATGGCTCGGACCGGATCAAAATCAAGCCGCTGTTAGCTTTAGCTTGCTTTCTTGAGAGTAAGTGTTCAATACTATTGAGAACCGAGGAATCATGGATCATATGACCAGGAAGTACACAACGACGAACTTCACGCTGCGGAAGACAGGCATGGCAGTTTTTTCAGCCCTGGCTTTCGTGGCATTCGCCAATTCCGCGAAGGCGGACCTGGTCACAAACGGAGGCTTCGAGTCGACAGTTTGTACCGGAGCGCCAGCTCCCGCCCCGGCATGTACGAACGGCAATGGTGGCCAGCTACCCTCTTCTAGTACGACTGGCGTTGTCACTGCCACGGGCTGGACGAATACAGCCTACAGTTTCATTTTCACTCCAGGAAGCGGCGATACGACCGGCGCTTATAGCACCGAATTCAGTGCCCCGGTTATTTTATGGGGCCCGAATAGCGGTTCGAACAACGGCTTGCCCGCGACGAGCCCCGCCGGAGGCAATTATCTCGCCTCGGATGGCGATTTCGAGACCGGTACCATCTCCCAGACCATTTCCGGCCTGACCGCCGGCCAAACTTATACGGTCAGCTTCTGGTGGGGAGGGGCGCAACAGTCTGGCTTCACCGGCGCCACCTCTGAGCAGTGGACTGTCGGCTTCGGCGGCGACCCGACGCAATCCACAATCGACTATCAGAACCCCAGTCAAGGCTTCAGTGGCTGGTTGTTCCAGTCATTCACTTTCAAGGCCGATGGCACTAGTGATCTGCTCTCCTTCATGGCTGGAGGCAGCCCTGCGGGCCCTCCGCCCTTCGTTCTCCTGGACGGCGTCTCGGTCAATCTGACTCCGGAGCCGGGCTATTGGATTCCAGGCCTCGCCCTCATGGGCCTTTTGATCGGCATGGCCGCTCTCAGATCGAAAAAGGCAGTGAAGAGCTAAGAGCAGCAGCAATTATCGTACGATAGATGAGGTAGCGCCACAGGGGCTACCTCATTTTGGTTTTCAGAGTATGGAAATCCTCCCACGGCTGCAACATCATCTTCTTCCGGTAGCCTTGGACGTCCTCCGGCTGAGCATCTGGTTGCTGCTGATTGTGGTGATTTTCGTTCCGCTGGAGAGGCTTTTCGGCGTTCGCCCCCAGAAGATTTTCCGCAAGTCTTTTCTCCTGGACCTGGGCTATTATTTCATCAACAGCCTGTTCCCCAAAATGCTCCTGGTGATCCCGATGGCATTCATCGCCTGGGCCCTGCATTATTTCGTGCCGCAATCGGTACACTCCTGGGCATCGGGCCTGTCTCTATGGACCCGCGCCGCCGCGGCGCTGGTGGTAGGCGAAGTTGGATTCTATTGGGGGCACCGCTGGACCCATGAAATTCCCTTGCTCTGGCGCTTTCACGCCGTCCATCACAGCCCGGAGGAAATCGACTGGCTGGTCAACACTCACGCCCATCCGGTCGACATCGTCTTCGTCCGCCTCTGCGGTTTCGTTCCCATGTACGCGTTGGGTCTGGCCCAGCCCATGCGGGGGCAGACACTCGATGTGGTGCCTTTGCTCGTGATGCTGGTCGGTACGCTGTGGGGCTTTTTCATCCACTCCAATGTGCGCTGGCGATTCGGCTGGCTATCGTTTCTGATCTCCACCCCCGCCTTTCACCACTGGCACCATACCAACGACGAGAACATCAACAAAAACTACGCCTCCATGCTGCCCTTCATGGACAAACTGTTCGGCACCTGGTACCTGCCGAAAAAGCAATGGCCATCCAAATACGGAACCGACACCCCCATGGCCCCAAGCCTGACCGGCCAACTGCTACAACCCTTCGAGCCGCAGCCGGTCGAGCAAGCCCGGAATGCCGATTTTCCAACCGCCCAGGTTGCCGACTAGCGATGGCTTCCGGTGTGGGGCAGGATGATATCCTGCACGCCGGTTGGCTACCGGCGTTTCCCAACTTGGCGAAAAAGTGGGGGCGAAAAAGTGGGGACTGCCTACTTCCAGCAGGCTCGTCAGTGGCTAAAGCAATTTCGTAGTTGCGATTGACCGGGACCTTCCCGCATGACCTTCCGGGTGACGCTGCTCCGCCCGCCTTCCAACGCGCAATTGGTTTCTTTGTGTCATCCCGAAAACTACCTTTGCGAAACGCGGTAACGCTTCACTCAAAAGGTATCGGTACTTCAGCATAACTGCCCGCTGTAGCCGCGTTGATGGTGGCAGCAATGCGTTCAAGATGCAATCGAACGCGAGACCATTTCGTTGTACCAGTCAGAACAACGATGGCAATCTTTCGCACCGTCAGGTTCTGCTGATAGGCAAGGTTGTTGTCGGTGGTGAACGAAAGATCGAAGGCCGCTTCCTCGGCTGCCGTGAGCAACCCGCCGTTGGAAAGCCGTTCCCAACCTCTTGCTTTCTCCGTGACCACAGTGTGGGTGCGCAGGACGCGGGAAACTCCCCTCGGGGCTCCATGGTCAAAGAGAATGAGCATCAATGAGTTCTGAAACCGGGGACGGCGCGGGCGGTGTCTTAAGGCTTTGAGCCACAAACTCAAGAACGGCGGTAATTTGCTCACGTGTCACGTCGAATTGCTCCATCACTTCTTCGACGCTCAAATCTTCCAGGTTTTCGATGACCGTAGCGACGGGCAAACGGGTATCCCGAAACACCCATGCGCCACTGACCTTGCCGGGGATGCTTTCAACGGCGGGACATTGGGACCAATCAAGAGTTGCTGCCATGTTCTTACCGTCCATCCATCGTAGCTTTTTAGCACGCCTCGGCGGCGGCGTCACGCGCACGTGCTTTCCGGCCTCGAAGCGGTGAAAGCAACGGGAGGAACCCGTGGGGACGGATGGGACCATCCCTGACCTGCGGCCCGCGATTCGTTCGACAGTCCCACTCGCACATGCTGCAAATGCGCCGACGCCAGCACCTGAGGGAAAATGAAATCATGAGTGGAATCCAGTTTGTCACCGACGAGAAAGGCCGCAAGGTCGGGGTTCTCATCGACCTCAAAAAACACGGCGCCATCTGGGAAGACTTCAGGGATGGTCTCGTATCTGAATCTCGGCGTAAGGAGAAAAGCATTCCTTACGAGCAATACCGGGCAAGCCGCGTAAAGCGGGCTCGCCCACATGCTTAAATATTCACTCGAAGTCAAGCATTCGGCGCAAAAGGAGTTGGATGCGCTTGAGGAGACGCTTCTCGTCCGGATAGATCGTAAGATTTTGGCGCTGGCGGCCAACCGCGACCCGCGGGATGCAAGAAGCTGAAAGGCTACAAAGATCTGTGGCGCATCCGGGTAGGCGATTGGCGCGTGCTATACATCATCGACGACGCAGCGAAGCTTGTCATTGTCACCGGTGTTGCGCACCGCCGCGAAGCCTATGAATAACGGAGGGAAATCCCCTCACTCAAATATCGGCGATACTCTCGCCAGCACCTCTTCCACGATCGCGTCCGGAACGCTTTCCAACCTCCTGCCGCCGCGCGCGGTTAGATCCAGCACGCGGGGCTGGTCACAGCGGACGACTCCCGTGGTTTTGGTTCCCACTCCTGTCAGCGGCACGGCGAAGCCGGCTGTCCGCGCGAAACTACCGCCGCTCGTGATCGGCAGAACTATGGGGAGTTTCGTGATCCGGTTGAACGCCTCCGGCGACACGATCAGTACTTGCTCGTGTCCCGAGGCAGGATCGAGACTGACCAGCCAGATTTCGCCGCGCTTCATCAGATCAGCTCGCCGCCTACCGGCTTACTATCGAGCCATTCTTGCTCCTTCTTGGCGCGCCGCGCCTTTGGATTGCATTGGGCCAGCAGTTCGTTCAGGGTATAGCGGCGACGCTGTTGCGGCTCTATGATGAGACGGCCGCTCTCAACCGCGATACCGACCTGGGCGCCCGGTTGCAAGTGCAGCATATCGAGCAGCGCGGGGGGAACGGCCAGCATCACCGAGCCGCCGACCTTGCGCAAATTCGTAGTGTGCATGGCTCTCCTCTAGTTATACTTAAATATAACATCAAATCGGGAACGCCGGGTCATTTCTCACCTGCTCCGCCTGCCACAAATGCCGGCGATCATGGGTCGTCGTCAACACAAACTGCCCGCCCAGCGGTATTCTTACAATCGCCCGCAAGGCAGCCGGCAGCGCCGGCATCGTGATCTTCACGCGCGCCAGATGCAGGCCGTCGGCGCTTCTCGTCAGGCGCTTTAATTCACCGGCAATGCGGCGATACTCGGCGAGCGTGTTGTCCAAATCCGCTTCCGCCGGCGGCGCGAACACTTTCGGAGCCTTGTGTTTCTTTTTCACCGGAGGCTCCTGGCTGGCGATAAACTTCCGCATCAGAAAGCCGTACTGAAACGGACCTTCGCCCGTCTTTCCTCTCGCCCGTCCTTTCGCAATGCCGCTTTCAATCGCCGGGAGCGCCATATGATTGGTGAGATTCATGTGCGCGAAACATTCGCCGATAGACCACCGGCCGGGCGCGGGACGCCACTGGAACTGTTCGCCGGTCAGGCCATGGGTGATCGATTCAGCGTGGCTGAGATTGGCCTCAATCTCGGTGATGAGCATGCCGATATCAGGATCGAGTGACATACTCGCTACAATATAAGATTCCAATGCGCATCGCTCTGGCGCAAATCAATCCCACGGTAGGGGACCTTTCGGGTAACGTGAATCGGATGACGCGGGCAGCCCGCCAAGCGGCCGGTCGCGGTGCCGAAGCGGTCGTGTTTCCCGAGCTTTCACTCACCGGCTATCCTCCGCGGGATCTGGTGGAAAAACCGAGTTTCCTCGAAGCCAGCGAGCGTGAACTGGAGCGTCTGGCCCGCGAAACGGCGGACCTCGATCTCAGCGTCATCTGCGGGTACGTTGCCCGCTCGAAGGCCGATACCGGCAAGCGTGCGCTGAATAGCGCGGCGGTCCTCGAACGCGGCCAGATCGTGTTCCGGCAGAGCAAAATGCTCCTGCCGAATTACGATGTGTTCGATGAAGCTCGCTATTTTCGGCCCGGCGAGCGCGAAGACCTGTTCACGCTGCGCGGCCAGCCCATGGCGCTCACCATCTGCGAGGACGCCTGGAACGACAAGCGCTTCTGGAAGCATCGCCTCTACCAGCGCGATCCGGTGGAGGAACTGTTTGGCGCGGGCGCGGAGATCATGATCTGCATCAACGCGTCGCCTTTTAATATGGGAAAACGCGAAGTGCGCCGCGCCATCTATCGCGCCGCGGCGAAGCGTTATTCGAAGCCGGTAGTCTACGTAAACCAGGTGGGCGGCAACGATCAATTGGTCTTCGACGGCTCCAGCTTCGCCATGAACGGCGCGGGGGAGATTGTGGCGTCGGCGCGCTCCTTTGAAGAAGATCTCGTCATGACCGGCGATCTTCACGAGGATTTCACCGACGAGTGCGAAGCCGTTTATCAGGCGCTGGTGCTGGGCACGCGCGACTATATTCGCAAGTGTGGATTTTCGAAGGTTCTCATCGGCCTGAGCGGTGGAATCGATTCGGCGCTCACGGCGGTCATCGCGGTGGAGGCGGTGGGAAAAGAGAACGTAACCGGCGTGGCCATGCCCGGTCCGTACTCGTCCGATCACAGCGGAATCGATGCCCGGGAGATGGCAAATAATCTCCAAATAAGCTTCGATACAGTGTCCATTTCATCGGTTTATGGCCATTTAAGAGATGTGCTAGAACCGGCTTTTCACGGAAAAGGCCCGGATGTGACCGAAGAGAACCTGCAATCGCGCCTGCGCGGCGTAACGCTGATGGCGCTCTCGAATAAGACCGGCGCATTGGTGCTAACCACCGGTAATAAAAGCGAGTTAGCCGTCGGCTATTGCACTTTATATGGCGATATGTGCGGCGGCCTCGCCGTAATCAGCGACGTCCCCAAAACCATGGTGTATTCGCTGTCCAGAATAGCGAACAAAAGGCATAATAACGCCATTCCGGAGAGCGTTTTCAGCAAGCCTCCGTCGGCGGAACTCAAGCCGGATCAAAAAGATACCGACTCCCTCCCACCCTACGAAGTGCTCGATCGCATTTTAGAAGATTACATCGAGCAGTATAAAACGCCAAAGCAAATTTCGGAGGCGCATGCACTGCCCGTCGCACTGGTGCAAGATATTGTAAATAAAGTAGATCGCAACGAATACAAACGCCAGCAAGCCGCCCCAGGTTTGAAAGTGACCACCAAAGCTTTTGGCATCGGGCGCCGATTTCCCATCGCGCAGAGGTTTTCCGAATGAGATATTGCTTTATTTTTCTTTTATTTACCATGGCATTAATGTCGCAGCCAGTGACGCTGCCGACCGGCTGGAAAATCGCCCCAGCCGGCGAACAGGTGCCTCTCGATACGCTGCCGATGTCGTCGGCGATTTCGCCCAATGGAAGATTTGTATTGGTGTTAAATGGAGGATATAAACCGCCTAGTATCAGCGTGATAGAGGTGGCGTCGAAGAAAGAATTATCGCGGGTGAAAGTTGCGGACGGATGGCTGGGGTTGACGTTTTCTCCGGATGGAAGATTTGTCTACGTAAGCGGAGGATCGCGCTACAGTGTTTTTGAGTTTTCGTTTTCCACGGCCGGCGAGTTGAAACAAACGCGGGAATTTCAAATCAGCGAGCAGCATACGGTGCACGATTTTATCGGCGACGTGGCGGTATCGCCGAACGGGCTGTTAATGTATGCGGCGGATTTGTATCACGACTCGGTGGTCGAGATTAATGTGCAAACGGGGAAGGTGCGGGATCGATATAAAACGGGAAGACGGCCGTACCGGATTCTGTTTCATCCCGACGGGAAGACGTTTTTCGTATCGAGCTGGGCCGATGCGACGGTATATGAATACAACGTTTCCTCCGGCAGTGAGGTCGCGCGCGTGCGAATGGGTCCGCACCCCACCGATATGGTGTTGAGCAACCGGACGCCTGAGGAAGACGAAGCCGAAGAGGGCTCAAAAAAGCCGAAAGAAAAAACGCTGCGGCTGTTCGTCTCCGCGGCGAATACAAATAGCGTGTTCGTGGTGAACGTGGCAGCAGATAACGACCTGACGCTGAGCGAGACGCTGAACATCGCGCTGACGCCGAGGCATCCGCTGGGCATGACGCCAACGGCGCTGGCGATTTCGCCGGATCAGAAAACGTTGTTCACAGTCTGCTCCGATGCGAACGCGGTGGCGGTGACTGATATTTCGGAACCACGGAGCCGCTTGCTGGGGTTCATTCCCACCGGCTGGTATCCAACGGCGGCGCGCGTTTTGAAAGACGGGACCATTCTGGTGCTGAATGGGCGCGGGTTGCAGAGCTTCCCGAATCCCCGGGGCGAGAACGCGGGTAATTTGCAGACGGGAACGATGTCTGTGATCCCGCCTCTGACGGACGATGCGCTGGCGCAATACACGAAAACCACGCAGGGGCTTTCGCCGTATAACGATTCGAAACTGGACGTGGCCGAGATCGCCGACAATAACGTGATTTACAGCAAGCCGGGCCGGCCGTCGCCGATCGAGCATGTGATTTACATCGTCAAGGAAAGCCGTTCGTACGATCAGGTGATGGGCAAGCTCGGCAAGGGCAACGGCGATCCTTCGCTGACGCTGTTCGATGAAAATGCCGCGCCGAATCATTACAAACTGGCGCGCGAGTTTGTGCTGTTCGACAATTTTTACGTCAACGCGGATGTGAGCGCGGATGGCCAAAATTGGGCAATGGCGGGCATCGCGCCGGATTATACGCAGAAATTGTGGCCGTCGAGCTACGCTAAGCGGCGCGACTTTTACGACTTTGAAGGAGGCGAGCCTGCGAACATGCCGCCGGCTGGCTATATCTGGTCCAACGCGGTCTCGGCGGGCCTGACGGTGCGGAATTACGGGCATGAGGCGAACAACAAAAAGACTCCCGCAGCCGACGGCGTGCAGATTGACGGGGTGCGCGATCCGTCTCTGAAGGCAATTACGAACACGCATTACCGGGGCTTCGATCTCGATTATTCGGACGTCGAACGGGCCAAGGTTTTCTTAAGTGATCTGAAGGAATTCGAGGGGTCCGGGAACATGCCGCGCCTGATCGTGATGCGGCTGGGCAACGATCATACCTCGGGCACGGCGGCGGGTCACGTGGCGCCGCTCTCCGCTTTTGCCGACAACGATTACGCGCTGGGCATGATCGTAGAAGGCGTTACAAAGAGCAAATTCTGGGCGAAAACGGCGATTTTCGTGATCGAAGACAGTGCGCAGAACGGGTCGGATCATGTGGATTCGCACCGCTCCCCGATGTTCGCGCTATCGCCGTACACGCGGCGTGGGATCATTGATAGCTTGATCTACAACCAGTCGTCGGTGTTGCGGACGATCGAATTAATTCTCGGACTGCGGCCGATGACTCATTTCGACGCGGGGGCTCAGCCATTAGCGGCGGCGTTTGCGAACGCGCCGAATCCGGCGCCTTATGAAGCGGCAAAGCCGAAAATTTCGTTGACCGAAAAGAACCAGTGAAGTCGGCGACAGCGGGGCGGTCGGCGAAGATGGACTTCAGCGACGCGGATCTGGCGGATGACGATGAGTTGAATGAGATTCTGGGGAGGCGATTAAGGGGGCGGTGGCGCCGGTGCGGAGTTATTTTTCGAAGTAGGAGGGATGAGCAATAGTTGAATTGCAGGCGCTTTCCGGCAAACTGGCGAGCGAAGACGCCGGCTGAAGCCGACGGTGCAAGCTGAAGCTCGCGCTACCGATTTCTTAACGGCTGGTCCGCAGCCATGTCGTGATCAATTCTGATAGATCGAGGAAAATCAGGTCGGTAGGTTCGCGTTTGACTTCTGCGCAGAGTCCTGGTAAGTCTGCATTAAACCTATCGTAGCGCTCCGCGATCTCCGCACCTCCTGGCAAGCCCGGACGGTTGGAAACGCCTACCAGCCAATTTCGAACTTCCACAATTGCCTGGTGGGGCGATCCTCCATGTGCGTGAATATCCTGACCGGAGATATCGGACACGAACGCGCGGTAGCGATAACGATCGCTGTCGAGAATCAGACAGGCCTTCTTACGCTGACGCTCGTCGCCGAACCTCTTGCAGCCCAGAAAGAGCCCGAGTTCGAGGGGCATATTGAACCGGGGCAGTCCCGTTGCTGCGTCCAGCGCAACGGCTGAGAGATCGTGAATTCCGT
>Ga0116129_1000084_pt1 | contig 72833 bp, 63 predicted proteins | sample June2015DPH_17_2_FD_89732 | JGI IMG/M metagenome (GOLD analysis project Ga0116129, IMG submission 89732) | Peatland microbial communities from SPRUCE experiment site at the Marcell Experimental Forest, Minnesota, USA - June2015DPH_17_10 | ecosystem: Environmental > Terrestrial > Soil > Wetlands... | reverse complement strand
GCCCATGACCTTTATCTGCGAGGCCGGATCGCCGCCATGACCCGGATTCCGGCGGAAATGGATCGCGGCGTGGCTCTCTATGAACAAGCGATCGAGTTGGATCCGCTCTACGCGGACGCTTATACCGGGATCGCCGACGCGTATGGAACCCTCGCCGCAAACGGTCCCGCGCCTCCCGGCGTCCTCGAAAAGGCGCGCGCCGCCGCTCTGCGCGCGGTCGAGCTCGATCCTGAATCCGCTGCCGCCCATGCGGCGCTCGGGCTGGTCCATTACGCCGATTGGAACTGGGCCGCCTCGCGGCATGAATTGCAGGAAGCGTTGCGGTTGAATCCCTACTACTCCACCACACATCACCGCCTGGCGCTGCTGCACTACGTTTTTAATAATTACGACCAGGCGGAGGCGGAGCTGAAGCGCGCGCTCGACCTCAATCCCTACGCCGCGTCCCACGCTTTCACGCTGGCGGAGCTATATATCGGCGCCAGGAAATTTGAGGACGCGATTAAGATGAGCCAGCAACTCCTGCAAAGTTTTCCTGGAGGCGCATACCAGCACTTTCTGAAAGCGCAGGCCTATCGCGGAATGGGCAATCGCAGCGCCGCGTTGACGGAGATCCATCTGGCTGGCGAAATTGACCCCCAGCCGGCTCTTCGCGCGATGGTTCTGATTGCCGATGGACACATTGCGGAGGCTAAACGCCTCGCCGCGGAGCAGGGAGCGGACGATCCGGTTTGGGGGCAGGTCTACGCGCAACTGGGCGAACGGGATCGGCTGCTGGCATCGCTCCAAAACCTGATCGATCATCGCAATGTCGTGGTGCTGGGGATGAAGGACGATCCTGAGTTTGACCCTTATCGCTCAGACCCGGGGTTCCAGAAATTGATTAGTCAACTCCACCTTCCGGCTTCCCGGTAAGGTTATTGAATCGTCGATACCCACTCGTTGTTCCGCGTCACTCCCAGCGTCGCCGATAGCGGTTTATGCGCGCGTTTCTCCTTGTACATCCGCCGGTCCGCCTCCGCCAGAAGCTGCTCCGCATCGTTGCCGTCGATCAGGAAATGCGCCACGCCGATGCTGATGCTCAGTACTTTTTCCTGGAACAGGTCGCGGCAAACCTGCGCCACCACTTCGCGGAATTGCTGAACCTTTGCCTCGACGTCGGTGGGCCGCACACCCGGCAGCAGCACCACGAATTCGTCGCCGCCCATGCGCGCGACGTAGTCGTATTCACGGCAGGTGTTTCTGAGACCCGCGGCCACTTCGTGCAATACGCGGTTGCCCTCCAGGTGCCCGAACCGGTCATTCACCGTCTTGAATCCGTCCAGATCCAGCACGCACACCGCCAGCGGAGCATTAGTGCGGCGGCCTCTTGAAATCTCTGAATCGAGCTGTAAAAACAGTGACCTGGCATTCGGCAGATTGGTCAAATAGTCCGTCGTCGCCGACGATTCCACCCGCCTGAAGCGAAGAGCGTTCTCGATTGCCAGTGCGATTTTCGAACCGATCGCCAGAAGAATGCGCAGATGATCCTTGCTGAATGCGTCCTCTTCGGCGTGATACAGAGTCAACGCGCCGAGCACGCCGCTGACGCCTTCAAGCGGCACTGCAACCGCGGACCGCAGGATTGAAACCTTCGATGGATCGTTTAAATGACCCGGTTCCATGGAAGGATTTCCGTTCAGGATCGGCTTGCGATTCTCCGCCACCCAACCAGACAATCCTTGTCCCATCGGAATTTCGAGCGAGGAGAGCAGCCGGAAATCGTCGCCCGTCACGTACTCCGGAACCAGGACATTTTCGCGCCGGATCCAGATCGCTAAAGCGTGAAGAGGAATCACGCGGCGCAGGCGCACTGCCAGTACGCTCAGCGTCTCATCCAGGCTCAGCGAGTTTCCCAGGTCCTGCGAAATTTCGAACAGCGCCTGCACTTCCTGCCGGGCGGCCGCGATGGAAGTGAGGAAGTCGATCGCGCCTTCTTTCGACTGGCGCTCCTTGGGCAGGTCAGGGGACGTTTCGAAGCCCGCCGCCGGCGATTCACCGTTCACGATTTTTACGTCTAGCGACAGTCTGCCGGGGGCCGCGTCCTTCGCCTGCGCCAGGCGCTCGAGCTCGACATAACGGGCGGCGAGAACGTCAACTACCTTGGGATCGAAGGCTTTACCAGACTCGGCGATCACCACCTTCATCGCCTCCTCCAGCGGCAAGGCGCGCCGATACTGGCGATCCGTCGCCAGCGCGTCCAGGCAATCCACCACGGAGAGGATCCGCGCGCCGATCGGAATTAATTCGCCCGAAAGGCCGTAAGGGTACCCGCTGCCATCCCATTTCTCATGATGCGCCCGCACGATCGGCACCACAGGGTAGGGAAACTGCACCCGCTCCAGAATTTCCGCGCCCACCACCGGATGAATTTTCATCTTCTCGAACTCTTCGGGTGTCAGTTTGCCGGGCTTGGAGATAATCTGTTCCGGAACGGCCAGCTTGCCGATATCATGTAGCAAAGACGCGGCTCGCAGGGCGTTCAGATCTTCCTCGGAGAGGCCCAGATCTTTGCCGATTTGGACGGCGTAAACCTGGACTCGCTGCAAGTGCCCATGGGTGGTGTGGTCCTTGGCCTCGATCGCCAGGGCCAGAGCCTCAATGGTTCGCAGGTGCAGCGACGAAACTTCTTCCACATGTTTCTTTTCGTCTTCCAGGCGCTGGAGATAGAGCCGGTAGGAGCGGTAGATGAGATAGAGCACCGGCCCGGTGAGCAGCACCGTCGGCCAGCCGAGGTAATTGTTGGCGTAACTTAGCGCCTGCGCCACCGCGGCTCCGCCAAGATAATAAGGCAGCGACCAGAAGTAGCACTCCCGCCACACGTCGCGAAAATTCCGTCCTTCCGCGAGCGCGATCACCAGCGCGACCGGCAAAGTGTTCAAAAAGAACAAGGCTAAGGTCGCGACGGCCAGTCGAATTGCCGGATCGACGTGACTGGCGGACAGCCACGGCGAATGATAAAGCTGCTCCGTAATCGCGATGGCGGCGGCAATCGCGGAAGTGTTGAAAATAAGCTGCGCCGGGCGCGCCCGCCGGTCCTTGTTCCAGAGGCATTGGACCAGCGTGACGATGGTTCCCATCACAATCGTTTCGCTCGGACTTAGATCCACTAATCCATACAGAACAAAGATGAAATTCAGGGTCAAGGTTCCGGGGATGCCCGGCACGCTGATGCGCATTCCGGAGGAAAATACCGCCATGAGAAGAAATCCGGCGTATTTCAGCAAATCGGCCGATTCCCAGGTGGCCAGGGAGGTTCCGATCACTAGGAATCCCAGAATTCCCGTAATGAGTACAAACAGGCGAACTTTGGCCGCGAGGGGCTTAAAGATCGGCTCCGGCGCGGAGGTATCCCCCGTGCCGGTGGGCACAAAACGTGAAAGCGTACTCATCTAGGACTTCACCGTTGCACGTGCTACACCAAGGGTTGTAGCGAGTCCTAACCTTTTAGGATCAATGGCATGCGATGTCGCGCCGGGAGTTGCCGGGGACAATATGGCACTTTGGTGCCAGTGGTTTTGCGACAAACTGTCTCATTCACCGGGGACTTTTCTTAGGATGCCTAGGGTGTTCCGCCGAGGGTCCTATTGCTGAAATACTGGCGAAATAGAAGAAGCGATGAGGACAGACTGTACGCATACGTTCCTGGGAATGAAAGCTGTCATCGCGAGCGATGCCATGCGCCAACTGATGGCAATGGTTGAGCGGGTTGCCCGCTCCAACGCCACGGTGTTGATCTTGGGTGAAAGCGGCTGCGGCAAGGAATTGCTGGCGCGGGCGATTCATCATTACTCGGGCCGCTCCCAAAAGCCGTGGGTTGATCTTAATTGCGGGGCGCTACCGGAACACCTGATCGAGAGCGAACTATTCGGCTACGACCGAGGTGCGTTCAGCGGAGCCAACTCCAACAAACCAGGCTTGTTCGAGCTCGCCCACCAGGGAACGATTTTTCTCGACGAGGTTGCCGAGCTCGACATGAAAATGCAGGTCAAGCTGCTGCGCGTGCTGGATGGGGCGGGGTATTACCGATTGGGCGGCGTCAAGAAAGTGAATGTCGATGTACGTATCGCGGCGGCGACCAATCAGGAGCTGGAAGCTGCTGTTTCTGAAGGACGTTTTCGTTCCGATCTGTACCATCGGCTGACCCAGATTACGCTGCGTGTGCCGCCTCTGCGCAAACGAATTGAGGATATCGCGCCGCTGGCTTGCCATTTTCTGGCGGAACACGATCCAACGCTACGATTTTCGCCTGATGCAATTGAAGTTTTGGAGCGGCATTCCTGGCCCGGAAATATTCGTGAATTACGCAACGTTGTGATTCGCGCGGCGGTGTTGGTTTCGGGGGATGAAATTCGGCCGGTGGATCTGCCTTTTCAGCAAGTTGGGCGGCGCGAAGAGGAGGCGGCGGGGAGCCTTGAAACCATGGAGCGCAAAATGATTTTCGACGCGCTCGACGCCACCCATGGCCACCAGCAGAAGGCGGCGGCAAAGCTCGGAATTTCACGGCGGACGCTGAGCCGCAAGCTGAAGATCTACGACTCAGGGTACACTGAGGTAACCCTATGAGTGGACACGAGAAAAGGCGCGAGGCACGGCGAATTGCAACGGGCGAAGTGCGAGTCAAACTGGTGGATCCGGAGCCGCTTGAAATCGAGGGAAAACTCATCGATGTCAGCGCCAACGGATTCCGTATGTCCCATGATTGCGCGGCGCTGCGTTCGGGACAGGTGGTCGATTTCGCTTACGTCGCAGCGAAGGGCCGAGCGCAGGCGATGTGGACCCGGATTCTTACGAGCGGCGTGGAAACCGGGTTCCTTATCGTGGCATAATCGCGCAAAAACGCGCGCGTAAGAGGCGTTATACGACCTTAATTACTGCTGCTGGCGCGAGTCTGCTGGACTTTCGGGACCGACAGATATCCGACGATCAGATCTTTTTTCACGTCGTTGATGACCAGTTCGTAGGGCAGCACGGATTTCGATAGAAGGAACTGCACCGGCTCATTCACGGTGCGATTCTTTTTCTCGACCTTTTTGTCGTCGGCAATGATTACGAGCGAAAAGGTATTTTTCTTCGGCTCCGTACTTTCCAGAACCAGTTGGATGTCGCCGACCTTTTGGGGCACATTTTTCTTGACCTTGGCCAGCTTGAATTCGATGTAGTTGCGCTCACCTAATTGCTTGAGAGCGAGGAGCTCTTTGCCGTTGGTGGCGATCAATCCGCTCTGCACACCCAAGTCCCCGCGGGCGCTTTTCAAATCGGCGATGGTTTTCTCAATGGCGGACTTGTTGGTTGCGGTATCGGTTTTGAGAGTGCCCACGTCGTTGGTGACTTCGCCAACCTTGGTCGAGGTGGCGGCCGCAACGTCTTTCACTTGTGAAACTTCGGCGGTGACGGCGCCGATTTTCTGTCCTTGTTCGGCCTGCGCTCTTTCGAGCTTGGCAGCCAGTTCGTCCGCATGCTTATTGGCCGCTTCCTTCGCCTCGCCGCTGAGCTGGGCGGCCTGTTGACGAGACTTGGCGAGATCTTTTTGCATCGCCTCAATTTTGTTGCGGCTGGTTTGCACCGTTACCGAGGAAGTTTCATTGATCTTTTCGATTTCGGCGCTCAATGATTCTTTCGTTTCGGCGATCTGGCCCTTTACTTCGTTCAACTGATAGTAGAGATACCCGCAGGCCGCGACCAGGGCCACTACTGCACCCATGAGAATCGAAGTCTTCAAGTTCGAGCCGCTCGATGGAACCGGGGGTTGGACATAATTCACCGGAGCGGGCTGGACATGCTGGGGTTGGGGCTGCGGCGCATAGCCGCCGGGAGGGGGATAGTTCGGCAGCGGGTAATTCGGGGGGGGCTGGTAGTTCGGTGGGGCATAGCTCTGATAGCCCGGAGGCGGCCCGGCTTGTGGAGGCGGTTGCTGCGGCGCCTGCGGCTGAGTCGGTTTCATCGGTTCGTCGTCTCTTGGTATGAGAGATTGCATACGTCTACCCCCAATATATTCTAGCTCAACAGCTTGGACGTAAGAACCTTAATTCCGAGTTACATTTAATCTCGGTGGGGCTTGGCGAATTCCATGACTTCCTGCTTCGGGATGCCCGGTTCGAAGCAGCGGCGGCAGCGCGCCTCATACATTCCGGAGGCTCCGACAACGATCAGGTCGTGCGATTCCACCAGGCGCTGGGTATGTTTGGCGGGATTGCCGCAGCGCATGCAGATGGCCAGGGTTTTGGTGATGGATTCGGCCATGCAAAGCAGCTCCGGCATGGGGGTGAAGGGACGGCCGAGATAATCCGTATCGAGCCCGGCGATGAGCACTTGTTTGCCGCTATCGGCAAGCTGGCCGGCGACATCGACCAGATCGGGTCCGAAGAAATTGGATTCGTCGATACCGACGACCTGGGTGCGCCAGTCAAGTTTCTGCAAAATCTCCTGCGCGCCGTTGACTGCTTCGGATTTCATGCGCTGATCGCCGTGGGAGACGATTTCCTCGGCTGAATAACGGTCGTCGATGGCGGGCTTAAAAACCTGGACGCGCTTGCGGGCGATGCGGGCGCGGCGCAGGCGGCGGATGAGTTCTTCGCTTTTGCCGGAGAACATGGGGCCGCAGACGATTTCAATCCATCCGATGTGGCCGGTGACAAGTTCCATGCTGATCAGAGGTCAGCATAGCGCATTGTCAAAGGCGCGCGAGAGACAGGCGGAAGGCGGCCATCTCCTGGCCGTTGCGAACCAGCAGGATGTCGCCGGCCAGAACCGGGTGGTTCCAGGTTTTGCCCTCGATCGCCGGGAACTTTGCCAGCTCCTTAAACTGGCCGGGGGTGGCGGCGACCAGCGCCAGCTCGCCTTCCTCGGATAATACGAGGAGCAAGTCCTGTTCAGATAAGAGGAGGAACTGGCCGGAGCCGTAGCGTCCACCCTTCCACACGCGCTTGCCGTCCTTGAGGTCGATGCAGGAGAGGATGCTGCCGTCGAAACCGAAGGCATAGCCATTGTGGATGACGAAGTCGTTGAAGTAGGGCTTGAGTCCGATCGACTTCCAGCGCTCCTCGACGGTCCATCCGCCCGCGCCGTGGGCGATGGCGAGGCGGTGCATGCCATGGCTCTCCCCCTCGCTGACGAGGATATCGCCATCGGCGGTCAGAGCCGGCTGCACGATCGGGGAGCTGGGCGGCAAAGGGTGGTCCCAGAGCCGAGTGCCGCTATCCGGCGCGACGCTGGTTATGACGGAGCCGCTGACGAGGAGGATCTGCGGGACTCCGTCGATGGTGACCAGATGAGGAGAGCTGTAGCCATCGCCGCCATCCGCACCGAACCAACGCGGTTTGCCGGTGGCGATGTCATAGGCGGCGAGCTTGCCGGCGGCGGCAACGACCACGACGCCGTCAACCACTAACGGCGAGCTTGCGAAACCCCAGCCCGGGGTCTGAACGCCGGTATCGGACGCCGCGTTGCGCGACCATATTACTGCGCCGTTACGAGCGTCGAGCGCGTTCAAGATTCCGGTGGCCCCAAAGGTGTAAACGCGGCCGTTGCTGAGGGTGGGCGTGGCGCGCGGACCGGGACCTGCGTTGGACTCCCAAAACCGGGCCGCGTCACTGTGTCTCCAGACGGGTTCACCGGTGGTTAAGTTGTAGCAGGCGACGATCTCATCGCTGCCGCGCTGCTCCTGGGTATAAAGGAGGCCGCCGTGGACTGCGAAAGATGACCATCCTGGTCCGATGGGACGGCGCCACATCTGGGCGGGAGGCGCGGCGGACCAATCGGCCTGGATCCGGACGCCGGGAACGATGTCGTCGCGATGGGATCCGCGAAAGCCGGGCCAGTCGGCTGCGGTGTTCGCGATTGTTTTTAGAGGGGCGACGGATGGCTCGGCGGCGGCTGGGGCTGGGGAAATCCTGGCTGCTACTGGAGCGGGTTCGGGAGTCGCGGCTGCCGGTGCGGGGGGAATTACCGGCGGTTTGTCGTTAGCATGGGCCAGAAGCCGGTCCTCCGGAGTGGGCGCCCAACGCCAAGCGAAATCCGAAGCGGCGCTGCTGTTAATGCCGCCGGTTCGCAGGAACGCCCAGGCACCGCAGGCGAGCAGAATGGCTGCGGCCATCGTCGCGCGGCGGGGTCCGTCCGAGAGGTTCCGGCCGACGGCAACGGAGACGACGAAGGCGAGGCACAGGCCTGGGAGCGCGAAGATGAAAAACATGATCCCCATCATGCCGGTGGCGATTGAAGGGTGAAGAATGCGCGGGGTCGCGGCTAGCGTAACGATCATCAGGGCGATAACGCCCAGGCGGTCGATCCAAAGGGCGCGGCTGAAGAAAACCCACCACACGAGGATTGCGAGCGCGCCGGCGGGTACGGCGATGATGGAATACATCAAGGCGTCGGGGAAGAGGACGGGGACGCCAAACCTGATCAGCCACATGAGCGTGACGGCGAGGACTCCGGGCCAGAGGCGGAGAGGCTTCCTGGGAGTCGAGTCGCTGGGCGGAGTGGTCACAGTAAGAAGATACTCTTTGGGGGAGGGATTTGTTCCTTTTTTCTTGGTGTGAGGGATGGGGGAAGAAGAGCCGACGGGGGCGTCGGCTGCGGTCCGGGGGGACCGCCCTACTGACGGATTGGCGGAGGCGTCGCCACGAGTGGCGACGCGGCACGCCTGGGGGCGCGCGCTACAAAAAAGTGCGGGAGGTGGTTAACGGGTCATAGGCTGCGGACCGCCTTCAGCGCCGGGCTGATTAACGGGTTATAGCCTAGAAGATGCGGTCTTGTTTCTTTAGGGTTCCCAGGGAGCCGATGTTGGATACTGTGAAGGCGAACTGGATTTCGCTGCGGTCGGTGGTGCCGAAGGCGAGGCGGAGATAGCGGGCGCTGAAGCCGCAACAATCGGTATTGTAGGTGGTTTGCACCTGCCAGTAGGTGGCTTCGTGCTGATGGAAGTCATAGGCGACGTTGCCGCCGTAGTTCCAGCCGCGGCGATTGGATTTTCCATAGCGGATGGCGGCGTTGAGCTGGTCCGACTTGGGAAATAACAGAGGGTCGGTATTGATATCGGTATGGCCCAGGCTCCAGAACATCTGATCGATGCGGCCGTCCAGGGTGACGCTGCTGTTGACGATGGTGTGGCGCTCAATGTCATAGTCGGTGCGCCATTCGAAGTTGACCTTCGATTGCACGCGGAAATCGCTGACGATGGGGGAATCGTGGCGATAGCCGTCGAGGAAGGCGAAGCCGGTGAGGTCGATCTCGCTCTGGACCACGTTTCGGACACCGGGGAGAATCGCGCCGCCGAAGGTGGGATCGAAATAACGGTCGTAGGCCAGCGTCCAGGATAAGAGCTCCTTGACGGTGCCATCCTTGGCTTTGGTGAGGAGGCGGTTGGCGAGCGAAAACTCGACCTGGTTGGTGTTCGAGAGCAGCTCCGTCTCATCGAAGCGGATGAGGCGGGCGAAATTGTCGATGCCGCTCACATCCTTATATGTGATGCGCGGCTCGATGACGTGCTTGACCTTTTCGCCCATCCATTTGGGAGGATCGAAAACGCGGGCGAGCGAAGGCAGGATCAGGTCGACGGTCAGGCTGCGGGCGCTACGGAGCACGGTTTGGTTCAGAACGACGGGGGTATCGTAGGGCTGACCTGTTTCGAAGCTCGATCCATAGAATGTTTCGCGGACGCCGAAGGTCGGGATGAGTTGAAAATCGCCCCAATGGAAGGCGGTGGTGATTTGCGGGCCGACATCTAAGCGGGGGACGAAGTTCCGGGTTTGAAAGGACCCGGTCACGTCCTCCGGACCATATTCGTAGTGCTGGCTGCGGTCCAGGAGAGCGGCGCTGGAATCGAAGGACACCCAGAAGGGCTGGTCGAAGACTTTAATCTGGTGATCGCGCTCGTTGAAATCGATCTCGGGGAGCTTGCGAATTTCGATGCTGGTGGGAGGGGCGGCGGTGAGAAAGTCGAAGTTGCGCTGAGCGACGAAATCGACGCCAAAGTCGTCCCAATGCTTGGCGAGGAAGCCGACGGAGCGCGTTTCTCCATAGACCGCTTCGTTATAAGATTCGGTAAATTGCTGCAAGAAGGCGAGGGAGGTTAGATAATCGACGTCGGCTTTCGCCTCCCATCCATCGCCCAAATCGTATCTCGCTTTCAATGTTACGTGGAGGCCCTGGTCGGACGTTCCGCCGGTCATGTCGTGCGTCTTGAGCCCAAAAAGCTGTAAATCGAAATCCGAATTGGCGTCGATCCGGCCGCGGAATTCGACGTAGTTGGCCAACCCGGCTCCGGTGTAATAGGTGCCGTTGTACGCGAGATCGAAACTGCGGTTGATCACCCAATAATATCCGAAGGCCGCAGTGTATCCATGGGAAGAACTGGTGCCGAAGCCGGGCAGCAGTAATCCGCTGCGACGGGGCTGTTTTTTCAGATCCTTATAGAAATAAGGGGTGAAAAAAAGAGGGAAATTCTTGAGCAGAAACCACGAGTTTCGCGACACGGAATAGGTGCCCGGAACGATGGTAAAAGTGGGTCCTTTAAAGACCCACCAGGGGTGGGGCACCGTGCAATCGGTAAGAAAGCCGTTGTGGACGATATAGGTATCGTCTTTTCTTTCCAACCATTGGCCTTCGAAATAGAAAGGATTGGTGGTGGTGTTCAAGCCGGGGCGGGCCTGAATGGTGGACGCGGCTGACCCCTTCACGTTATAGAAATTGCCGTTGTCTTCGTCGAGATAGTACTCGGCTTTATCGCAATCGAGCTTTTCGCCGCGGGCGTAGTATTCGAAATGGACGTGGCCCCTGGCCTCGACGTAATTGGTATCGCGGTTCCAGTCGATCTCGTCGGCCCTGATCTGCATGTCCGGCGTCTCCATACGGACGTGGCCGCGCAGGTGGTACCAGCCTTCGGGGAGATCCTTCTCGTCCGCTTCGACGAATATGTCTTTCGGATCCTTGGGAGCGTCGGGACGGACGGGCATGACCCGGTGGTTCGGATCGGGGCTAACCTGGGTCGGCAGCGGCGGAGGAGGGGGTAAAGCGGGGGTGAAGACTTGGGCCGCTAAGTTGAACGATAGAATAAACGGAAGTACTACTCCTCCTATATAAAGTTCGTGACAAATGAAACCGAATATGGTACTAAGGTGAGATACGACGCTCGCGGAGCGGCCGCGGCGTTTAAAAGGAAGCCTCAATCGAGCACCGTAACAGAGCAGTAGAGCGCGAGTCAAGTTAAGCATCGGAGAAGGATTGCCATGCAGTGTAGGTACTGCCAGAATTGGAACGAACAAGACGAGATGCGCTGCGTCCGCTGCGGCAGGCGGCTGCATCTGGCCTCGGCCGCACATGGGTCACCAGTAATAACGACGGCCACTGCTCCGGCGTTCGAGAGTCTTCCCGGCGGTCAGCCGTTGGCGGCTGCGCCTGCGGAGCGAGTGGATTATCAACCATCGTTATTCCGTGACGCGGCGTACCGGGATGGCGTTGCAGGTCCGAAGGTAATTCCGATTCCGATGTTGACTCCGTCGAGGTCCGCTGCGCGGCCTTCGAGAAGCGAAGCGCCTGTGCGCAGGTCCCGTCCGGTGACGCCGCGAACGCCGCGCCGCGCGGACTCGCAGCAATCGCTCGATTTCCACGGGGAGCCTGCGCCGCTCGCGACCGAGGTTCACGCAGTCATCTATTGCGACGCGCCGGTGGCGTTGCCCGCGCATCGCATGATCGCGGCGGCATTCGATGCCAGCATGGTGCTAATCGCGGTCGGTGTGTTTTTAGGGATCTTCTTCTTATCGGGCGGCATGCTGATGTTGTCCAAACAAAATACTCCATTTTTGTTTGCGGTGGGGGCGCTGCTGGCGATGTTCTATCGCTTCCTGTGGGTGCTGGGGAACGGCGAAACGCCCGGCATGCGCTTTGCCGGCTTGCGCCTGGTGAATTTCGACGGACGCTCCCCGGATCGCGATCAGCGAGCCTTTCGGCAAGTATCGAGCCTGTTGAGCGTTCTCTCGGCCGGCCTGGGATTGGTCTGGGCTTTGGTGGACGAAGAAAATCTCACCTGGCACGACCATATTTCGAAGACGTTCCCGACGCCGGGTTAGCTATTTTCCGAATATCCGTTTGCTGAACGCGCGCGGCTCGGCGGGAGCGCCGCATTGATGCGAGCGATTATGTGGACATCGAACGCCGACAGCTGGGGCTACAAATAAAGCTGGCGAGCCGATCCCCACTTCACTCGCGCCGATGGTAGGCTGAATGTGTGAGCCGTCCGGTTGCCCATTACTCGCCTTCGCGCCGATATTATTCTCTGGCACTGATTGCTGCCGGAGGAGCCTTGCTCAGCGGATGGACGGCGTTGCGTTGGGCTCCGGCATGGATCGCGGCGGGGGCTTTCGCGCTTACCGCGCTTGCGATTCTGCTGTTCGCGTTGCGTCCGGCCATCGATATTTTCGAGACGCATCTGTCGGTGGGCCGACGGGCTGTGGCCTGGGGCGATATCCGGCGGCTTGATCAAACTGGATGGAATGCGCCGCTGGCGGTTTATCTGACGCTTGCCGACGGCCATCGTTTTCTGATTCTCTATCCGGGCGATCTCGATTCCTCGACCAGCTTGCTGCGCCATCTGCGGCGTTATTCGCGCGAGGCGCTGCTCGATGGCATTCCGTATCGCCAGTTCTGGGGCGAAGCGGCCAGTGAGCGCAAGCAGATTGCGCCTCCGCCGCGATATCCTCTGCTGCGTCCGGAGGACGAAGAGGAAGTGGAGAAGATGTTTCAGAAGCTGAAATCGGTGGGCCGAATCGACGGGCGGAGCTCGGACGAGAAGTGAGCTGTCTCTTTCCGTGAAGCGAGTATTGATTCTGGCAGCGGTCTTATTGCTGCTGCTGGTCATTTTTCATGCGCCGGTTCTGACCGGGCTCGGCAATTTTCTGGTGAAGGCGGGACCGCCGCAGAAGGCCGATATCATTGTGGTGCTGGCGGGCGACGGGTTCGGGCACCGGATCGAGAAGGCCGGGGACCTGATCAGGGAAGGTTGGGCGCCCAAGGCTCTGATCGACGGCCCAAACGGCAATTACGGACTCTATGAATGCGATTTGGCCATTCCATTCGCGGTCAGAGAGGGGTATCCCGAATCCTATTTCATCCACTTCGAGAATCCTGCGCATTCGACCCAGGAAGAGGCGCAGCTGGTGGCGGAAAAGCTGCGCTCCATGGGCGTGAAGCGGGTGATTCTGGTAACCAGCAACTTCCATACCCGGCGCGCGGAAAAGATTTTTCACCGGGCCGCGCCGGATCTGGAGACGTTCATGGTGGCCGCGCCGGATGAGAATTTTCAGCCGAACACCTGGTGGAAAAATCGGGAGGCTCGCAAAACTTTTTTGCTGGAGTGGACGAAAACAATTTCGGAGTGGTGACGTGAAATTTCTGTGGGCCCATTTGCGCCGCTACCGGGGCCAATACGTGGTCGGTTTTTGCGCGCTGGCGGCGAAAGATATTCTGGGCGCGGCGATGCCGCTGACTCTGCGCGCGGCGGTGGATTCGCTGGCCGCGCACCGTTCCCTGCGACTGCTGCTGGAATTTTGCGGCCTGCTGATCGGCATCGCCATCGCCAAGGGGACCTTTCAATATTGGATGCGGGTGATCCTGATCGGCATCTCGCGCGATATCGAATACGATATGCGCAACGACCTGTTTTTGCGCCTGGTGACGCTGGACGCTGGGTTCTACAGCCGCATGCGGACCGGCGATATTCTGGCCCGCGCCACTAACGATATGAACGCCGTGCGGATGATGCTGGGACCGGGCGTGATGTACTGGTTCGAGACGTCCCTGACGCTGGTGCTCTCGGTTGGCGTGATGCTGTGGGTGGACTGGCCGCTGACGCTGGTGGCGCTGATTCCGGCGCCGTTCGTGAGCCTCGCGGTATTGGTGTTCGGACGGCGGATTCATGATCGCTTCGAAGCGATTCAAGCCATGTTTTCCGACATCAGCAGCCGCGTGCAGGAGAATCTTTCCGGCGTGCGGGTGGTTCGCGCCTACGTGCAGGAGGAGTCCGAACTGGGCCATTTCGAGAAGCTGAATCAGGGCTATATCGGCGAGAACCTGCGCCTGGCGAAAATTTCGGGCCTGTTCAATCCGCTGTTGACGACGCTGGTGGGGCTCTCCTTTTTATTGGTGTTGTGGTTCGGCGGCGTGCGCCTGGCGGCGCATAAAATCTCGCTCGGCAGCTTTGTGATGTTCAACACCTACATGGGCACGCTGGTCTGGCCGTTGATTGCGATGGGGTGGGTGGCGAATCTGATGCAGCGCGGGCGCGCATCGTTGACGCGGGTGCGCGGGCTACTCGACGAACGTCCGAAAATCGCGGCGCCAGAAAGGCCGCGGGCGATTCCGTCGCCTCTGCGCGGCGAGATTGAATTTCGCAATGCGAGCGTTCATTATGGAGCGCGGCCGGCGCTCGAAAATATCACCATGCGCATTCCGGCGGGCATGACGGTGGCGATTGTCGGGCATACCGGCAGCGGGAAAAGCACGCTGGCCCATCTGGTGCCGCGGCTGATCGATCCAAGCTCGGGTTCGGTTACGCTCGATGGGATCGATCTGCGAGAATTTTCGCCGGAAGAGGTCCGCCGCCAGATCGGCTATGTTCCGCAGGAGACGTTTCTGTTCAGTGCGACGTTGGCGGAAAATATCGCATTCGGTGTGAAAGATGCGAGCGAGCGGGAGATTTGGCAAGCGGCGGCGATTGCCGGCCTCGCGCCCGATATTGAAGGATTTCCCGACGGTCTGAAAACTGTGGTCGGCGAACGCGGCATTACTTTATCGGGCGGCCAGAAGCAGCGGACGGCGATCGCGCGCGCAGTGTTGCGCAATCCGCGGATCCTGATTCTGGACGACGCGCTGGCGAGCGTCGATACGGCTACCGAGGAGCGCATTTTGTCCGAACTGGCTAGCGTCATGCACGGGCGGACGACGATCCTGATTTCCCATCGCGTATCGACCATTCGCAATGCGGACCGGATTTTTGTGATCGAGCACGGCGAGGTGGTCGCCGAAGGTTCGCACGCGGAATTGCTGGATCGCGGCGGGTATTATGCCGATTTATACGAGAAGCAGTTGCTCGAAGAGGCTCTGGAGGCGATTTAAGGCACGCTACCGGTGGTTTTCGCCGCGAACGCGTCCACGGTGCGGGCGGAGTAGACCAACGCTGCTCCTGCATTCACGGAAATCGCGACACTGAGCGCTTCGATTAATTCCTCTTTCGTCGCGCCGTGCTTCGCCGCGGCGTCGGTATGCACGGTAATGCAGCCATCGCAGCGAAGCGAGACGGCGACGGCCAGTGCAATCAATTCCCGAATTTTGGGGTCGAGCTTTCCGGTTTTAGAGGCGGCGTCGCTCAGCGTGCGATAACCGCGGGCGATATCGGGACTGGTGCGGGCAATCTCACCGATCGTGGTCGAGAGCTGTTTCTGATATTCATTCCAATCGAGCATCATGCCGGCCAGCGTAACAGATATATTGGAAACAGATGCTTTGGGCGATTTTGCTGTTGTTGAGCCTGCCGCTGTTCGCTCAGCCTACCTGTCCGGCCACGCCTGCCTGGTCTCCTTGCGATCTGGTGTTCGACCTCGAAGCGGATGAGAAGCCGGATGCGGTCGAATTGCGGGCCGAGTTTCGCTCGCCTCATCACCGGACCTATCTAATGCACGCGTTTCGCGACGGAGACCGCCGGTTCGTGATTCGTTTCTCGCCCACCGAGGGCGGCGCGTGGGAGTACCGGCTATCGAGCAGCATTGCGCGCCTGGATGGCAAACTGGGGCAGTTTAACGCGGCCGATTCGGATGCGCCGGGCTTTGTGAAAGTCGCGAATGTCCATCATTTTCAGACGGAGAATAACAAGCCGCACCTGTGGATGGCGTCCAATGTCGAGAATTTTCTGAAGATGCCGCGCGCTGAGTTTGATGCGCTGATCGCGGCCAAGAGTAAGGAGAAGTTCACGCATCTGCGCGTCACGCTCGAAGTCGGCGCCGATTTGGGAGAGGCCGCGGAGCGCATTCGCGCCATCAATCGCCAGGGGGTGACGGCGGATATTCTGTTCGCTGCGATTCCAGACGACTGGAAGGAACGCGAGCGATACCTCACCGGCGTGGTTACGCGCCTGGCCGCGTTCAATATCACGTGGGCGGGATTTGCCGCCTATGAATCCGTACCTCACGGGCGCGCGATTTTGAAGGATGCCGGAGCGCTGATCAAAAAATTCGATCCTTATCAGCACCCACGTACCACAATGGCGGAAGTCACGTCGGCGGCGCTCGAGGGCGATGGCTGGATGGATATGATCGGCTATGGGTCGACCGACGCGAATATCGGCGGCGTGGAGCATCAGTTCTATCCATCGCCGGCGGTTGCGACCGGCATTGCGAACACGCACGATCTATGGAATGCGGCGATGAACGGCCAGTATCCGGCGGGCGGATCGGGCGCCTACATGACCGCCTGGTACGACTTCATGGCGGGCAACCGGTATTGGGAGCTGGAGCCGTTTTTCGGCGTTGACGGAGGCCGCGGCCTGGCGCTCGATGGCGTTGAATACATCATTTATGTGGAGAAGCCGGGGCCGATTGAAGTGGCCGTCGAACACCATGGTTACGACGTGGTGTGGATTAATCCGGCCAACGGGGAACGCTTCAAGCAGAAAGGATATTCGGGCGAACGATTCACCGGAGAGCCGCCTGACCGGTCCCATGACTGGGTGCTGCACATCTCGCGCGAGGGCGAAAAAGCGGGGATGGCGAAGTCCTATAAATTCGAGTCGCGCGCGGTGCCGGTGCAGGAAATTACCCTCGCCGGGGATAAGCCAGTGTTCGATATTCCGGAGCCGGAAGACAATGAAGTTTCGCTGCTGCATCCGCCGCATTTTGTGCTGAAGGCGCGCAAGGAGACTCGGTCCACTCGATCGTTACTGGTGGAGTGGACGGCGGAAGTGGCGGCGGATGGCGAAGGGTATCGCGTCATTGGGACGGGCAGGGAAGGGACGCTCAAGGTGCCTGCTTCGATGGTCAAGAATCTTCCCGCGGTGCTCAGCCTGCATGCAAATATCGTGAATGCGAATGGCAAGGCGTACATGGTCGACCGGATTTTCAGGTTGGTTCCTTGAAGCTTCTGTCGATCGACACCACGAGCGAGCGCGGCAGCATCGCGATCGTCGACCATGAGCGCGTGATCGAGGAGGTGGCGCTGCACTCGACCGACGGGTTCGCGCAGGTTCTTTTCGGTGCTATTGAGAAGATGCTGGCGCGGCACGGCCTGCGCATCGCGGATATCGATGCGTTCGCCTCGGCATCGGGTCCGGGAACGTTTACGGGCGTTCGGGTCGGCCTCACGGCGGTGAAAGGGCTGGCGGAAGCGACGTCGCGCAAAGTGGTCGCCGTGTCGAATCTGAAGGCGATGGCGTACTTCGGAACATGCGGCCTGCGCGCGCCCTGGATCGATGCGCGGCGCGGCGAGATTTACGCCGCGGTTTACAACGCGGCTCTCGAACTGATTCAGGATGAGGTGGTGATGAAGCAGGACGCGTGGCTGGCGTCACTGCCTGCCGAGGTCGAAATTCTTTCGGATTCGCGGCTGCTTGCCGGTGCGATTGGAACCATCGCGGCGCGTGAATTTGCCGCCGGGCGCGCGCTGGACCCGGCCTTGATCGACGCCAACTACGTCAGGCGGTCGGATGCGGAGATGCAGTGGAAGGACGGCGGGTAGCCATTTGGCGTCCCGCGCGTTTAGATAGTCTTGACTCTACCCCCCAGCGCGGATATACTCGTCTGCGGGCGGAATTCGTCCAGATTGAGCCGAAATCTCTTTCTTTAACGCGTAGTAAGACTAAGGGTGAGAATTTACTGTCGCCGCGGGTGTAACGAAAGATACCTCTGCGCGCACATACAAAAGGAGAGCGAGGATCATTATGGCCAAAGAGAGCGTACATGCCAAGTTAGGGCGCGTCCGGCCCCCACGGGTGCATATCACCTATGAAGTGGAAGTCGGCGATGCCATCGAGATTAAGGAACTGCCGTTCGTGATGGGAGTCCTGGGGGACTTTACCGGACAGCCAGAGGAGCCGCTGGCTCGTCTGCGCGACCGCAAGTTCACCGAGGTGAATCCTGACAACTTCGACAGCGTGCTGGAAGGGATGAAACCGCATCTTGCCTTCGCCGTCGAAAATAAACTGGCTGAGGATGCCGACGCTCCGAAGCTGAAAGTCGACCTGCATTTCAAGAGCATGGACGATTTTGAGCCGGAAAGCGTCGTCAGACAGGTCAAGCCGCTGTCGGAGCTGATGGCTCTGCGCACGAAGCTGAGCAACCTCCGCGCCAGCCTGCAAGGCAACGACAAGCTGGAGGAAGCCTTGCTTGGCGCCGTCGGCGATCAGGACAAGCTCAACAAGTTGAAGAAGGAAATGGACAAGCCCGCGGGAGGTTCCAATGCCTGAGATGGAGAACACAGCAGCGTCGCAAGCAACCGAGCAGGTGCTCGAAACCGGTTTGCTCGATCAGATCGTTGAAGAAGGGCGGATGGGCAAGGACCAGGGCGCCAAGGATCGCGGCAAGGACCTGGTGAAGGAGTTCGTGGCCCAGGTGCTCGAAGGCTCCATGACCGTCAGCAAGGATGCGGAGACGATGATCAACCAGCGCATCGCGCAGATCGATCATTTGCTCTCGATCCAGGTCAATGAGATCCTGCATCACGAGGCGTTTCAAAAGCTGGAGGCGAGCTGGCGCGGTCTGAAATACATGCTCGATCAGAGCGAAACCAACGACAAGCTGAAGATCAAGGTCCTGAATGTCTCGAAACGCGAACTGCTCAAGGACCTGCAGCGCGCCCCCGAATTCGATCAGAGCGCGCTGTTCAAAAAGGTCTACGAAGAGGAATTCGGCGTATTTGGCGGCGCGCCTTTCGCTTCCCTGATCGGCGATTACCAGTTCGGCAAGGGTCCTGAGGATATCGAGTTGCTGGAACGCATCTCGCAGACCGCCGCGGGCGCCCATGCGCCGTTCTTGTCGGCTGCCAGTCCGGAATTCTTCAACCTGGAAAGTTATTCCACTCTCGATGCGCCGCGCGACCTCTCGAAGGTCTTCGACAGCACCGAATACGCCAAATGGAAATCGTTCCGCGCGAGCGAGGATTCGCGCTATGTGGGCCTCACCGCTCCGCGCATGCTTCTGCGTCTGCCTTACGGCAAGAAGACCAAGCAGGTGGATGCCTTCCAGTATGAAGAGGATGTGGACGGCACGGATCACAATAAGTATCTGTGGGGCAACTCCGCCTATGCGCTGGGCACTCGCCTGACCAATGCTTTTGCGTTGTACGGATGGTGCGCGGCGATCCGCGGCGTGGAAGGCGGCGGACTCGTCGAAGGCATGCCGGTGCACAATTTCTACACCGACGACGGCGATCTGGCGATGAAGTGTCCCTGCGAAGTGCAGATCACGGACCGGCGCGAAAAAGAGCTGGCCGACCAGGGTTTCATCCCGCTGGTGCACTCCAAGAACAACGATTTCGCGGCGTTCTTCAGCGTGCAGAGCTGCCAGAAAGCCAAGATGTACGATAAGGACGCGGCCAACGCCAACGCCCGTTTATCGACGCAATTGCCCTATATTTTCGCCGTGTCGCGATTTGCGCACTACCTCAAGGCGATGATGCGGGATAAGCTCGGCAGCTTCATGTCGCGCTCCGATTGCGAACGCTTCCTGAATCAGTGGATTCAGAACTACGTGACTCCGGACGACACGGCGTCGCAAAGCGTGAAGGCCTCCCATCCTTTGCGCGAGGCGAGAATCGACGTGCAGGAAATCCCCGGCAAACCCGGTGCTTACCGCGCCGTGGCATTCCTTCGTCCTCACTTCCAGCTCGATGAACTCAGTGTCGGCCTGCGTCTGGTTGCGGATCTTCCGGCGCCTGCGCAAAAGAAGTAGAAACGTGATCCGATTTTCTGATTTTCAACGCGAATAGAGGCAAGGAGATAGCAACATGGCCGTAGAAGATTATTTCTTGAAACTTGACGGAATCGATGGCGAGAGCCAGGATTCGAAGCACTCGAAGGAGGTTGAGGTTCTCTCGTTTCGTTTTAAAGCCGTGCAGACCGGATCGGCCGGCAGTGGCACGGGTGGCCTTGGCAAGGGCAAGGTGAAGGTGGAAGACCTGGTGATCTGGAAGAAGCTCGACAAGTCGACTCCCAAACTTTTCTTGCACTGCTGCAACGGCGAACCGATCAAGAAGGTGGTCCTGACCGCGCGCAAAGCCGGCAAGGATCAGCAGGATCACTATAAGATCACGCTGACCGACTGCCTGGTTTCTTTGTTCGAATCGGCCGGCGGCGACCACGAACACGAAGGTGGCAGCGCTGGTAAGGACGATTGGACACAGACCGAAAAAGTGTCCTTCAACTACTCCACCATCGACGTATCCTATAAAGCGCAGAAACCCGACGGCACCCTCGAGGGTGAATTGAAGGGCGGCTGGAGCTGCATTCAAAACAAGCAGCTCTAACTTTTCCATGAGCGCTACGGAGCTTTTCCACGCCGGGAAACTGAACGAAGCGATCGAGGCGCTGGGCGTCGAAGTGAGGAACAATCCCACCGACGTCCGGCGCCGCACGTTTCTGTTCGAATTGCTGTGCTTTAAAGGCGACTACGATCGCGCCGAGAAGCACCTGAACCTGCTGGCCGACGCGACGCCAGAATCGAAAATGGGCGCGATGCTTTATTACGCCGCCCTGCACGCCGAACGACTTCGTCAGGATCTGTTCGCGAAAAAAGATTATCCGGTTGTTCCTGCATCGGGAAATCCTCGCGGCGGCACGCTGAACGGAGAACCTTTTGAGACCCTCGAAGACGCCGATCCACGACTTGGCCCGCGCCTGGAGATCTTCGCCGCCGGCGCCTATCTGTGGATCCCTTTCGAGCATATCGAATCGATCGAAATGGAACCGCCCAAACGTCTGCGCGATTTGCTGTGGGCTCCCGCGCTGGTCCGCACCGGCCCCGCGTTCAAGGATAAGGAGCTGGGCGAAGTGCTCCTGCCCGTCCTCGCGCCGTTTTCCTGGCGCGACCCCGACGACAATATCAAACTGGGCCGCTCCACTGAGTGGGCCGAGGCCGATGGCATCACCGTCCCCTCCGGTCAACGCATGTTCTCCGTCGACGGCGAAGACGTGCCTCTGCTCGAAATCCGCAAGATTGAGTTCACTCCAGTAGAAGCTCAAGGGGAGTGAGCTATGCCCCTCCGCGCCGATCTGCTGACACCGATTCCCGGCGATAACCCCAGCGGACAAAGCCTCCGCTACGATCCTGTTTACGATCAGATTAAGGAAGCGCGCCGCCAGGATGACGCCGGTCCGCAAGGCGATTGGCAGCGCGACCGCAAGGTTGCCGACTACCGTGTGGTCGTCGACCTCACCAGTAAATCGATCGCGGAGCGCTCGAAGGATCTGCAACTCGCCGTCTGGCTCACCGAGGCTGCTCTCCATCGCGAAAAGTTCGCCGGTCTGCTGCAAGGCCTCGATCTTTTACGCGGCCTTCTCGAACAGTTTTGGGACACCTTTTATCCCGAAATTGAGGATGACGATCTGGAGCCGCGCATCGTGCTGCTAGGCTGGGTCGGGGAGCGTCTGGTCGATACCGTCCGCTTCACCCCCATCACCTCCGGCGGATTCGGCCTGGTTCATTTCCAGGAATCGCGCCGCGTCGGCACCGAAGAGGACGCCGCGCAGAGCGAAGCCAAGCAGGAAGCCCGCCAGCTCGCCATCAAAGAAGGCAAGCCCACAGTCGAGGATTTTGATAAGGACGCCGCCTCCACTTCCACGGCGACCTACGAAGCCTGGGTCGCGGCCATGGATGGATGTCTCGCCTCCGTTGCCTCGCTCAGCTCGCTGTGCGATGAAAAATTCGGCAACGACGCTCCCAGTTTCTACCCGCTGCGGACTGCTCTTGAAGAGGTCCGGCACACCACCAATCAGATTCTGCAAAGGCGCCCCGGCCGCAGCGCTCCGGAATCTGACGCCGAGCCTGAACCGGAGCCCGAGACCGAATCCTTCGAAGCTTCCGGGTCATCCGAACCCGCGCAAGCCGCCGCTCCCGCGCGCAAGAAATCCACCGTCGGTCTCGATCCTGTCGATCTGGACGACGTCACGCTCCGTCTTCAGGCTGTTGCGAAATTTCTTCGTGAGCAGGATGCGTCGAGCCCCGCGCCCTATCTGATGTTGCGCGGCTATCGCTGGGGAGAATTGCGCGGCTACGGCGATTCCCCCGATTCCAGCCTGCTGGTTCCTCCGCCCACCAGCGTCCGCCAGACCATCAAGCGCCTGGCCTCCGAATCCAGTTGGAGCGAGCTCATTGAAGCCGCCGAAACCGCCATGGCGCAGCCTTATGGACGTGCCTGGCTTGACCTTCAGCGCCACGTCGTGAACGCGACGGAGCAGAGCGGCTACGCCAACGTCGCCTTCGCCATCCGCAGTGAAGTGCGCGCCCTGCTCGCCGATCTTCCGCGCATGCCGCAATGGGAATTTTCAGACGAGACCCCCGTCGCCAGCACCGAAACGCACGCCTGGTTGAAGGATCTCGCTTCTCCCGCGCCGCCCGAGCTTCCGCCCGCCGCCGCTGTGTTCGACGACCCCGGCGATAACGCCTCCACGCCCTCCGGACCTGCGCCCCCCGATACTTTTATTCTCGCCGTCGAAGCCGCCCGCGCCGGACGCGCCACAGAGGCAATCCAGATGCTCGCCGCCGAAATTCCACGCCAGCAATCCGGACGCGCGCGTTTCCAGAGCCAGCTACAGCTCGCCCAGATCTGCATCATGACCGGCCATGAGACGCTGGCCCAGCCGATTCTCGAAGGACTGGCCCAATCGATCGACCAGCATCAGCTCGACGAATGGGAAGCGCGCGAAATCGTCGCCCAGCCCCTCGCCATGCTCTACAAGTTGCAGCGCGATGAAGCCGTTAAACAGAAACTATACGCGCGTATCTCCCGCCTCGATCCGGTGCAGGCGCTGGAGTGCGGCCGATAACCTGCCATGGCTAGAAACGACGCCGATTTACCCGTCACCCAGCCTTTGATTGATCGCCTCGTCGACCGCGATCGGGACCGCGATCGCGACCGCTCCATTCCCACCGGCGGCGCCGCCGATCCTTATCGAACGCGCTCCGCCAGCGTCCGCGGATTGAAGGCCGCCCTGCGCCGCGATCTCGAATGGCTGCTCAACACCCGCCGCGATCCCAACGCCGCGCCGGAATCGATGGTGGAGCTTTCTCAGTCTCTGTTCAACTACGGCTTGCCCGATTTTTCCGCGCTCAGCGTCAACTCGCCCAAGGACCGGCAGTCCCTGCTGATTGAAATTGAACGCACGGTCGCGCTCTTCGAACCCCGCCTTGAGAACGTGCGCGTGTCCCTGGTTGAAGGCTCCGGCGTCGGAACGCGCGCCGTCCGTTTCCAGATTGAAGGCTCCCTCCAAATGGACCCTTCGCCGGAACACGTCTCATTCGACGGCGAACTCCAACTAGCCAACGGCGAATATCAAATCAGAGGAGAGCGCTAGTGCTTACCGCTTATGTGGGGCAGGTTGGTAACCTGCGGACCGATTGCCAATCGGTTCATCCAGGCGCAGCCCGGACTCTTGGAGAGCCCACCCATGCGTGATGAGCTCCTCCTCTACTACGAAAACGAGCTCAACTACCTCCGCCAGCTCGGCGCCGAGTTCGGACAAAAATATCCCAAAATCGCCGGCCGCCTGATCCTCGAATCCGATAAGTGTGACGATCCTCATGTCGAGCGCCTGCTCGAAGCCTTCGCCTTTCTCGCCGCCCGCGTCCATCTTAAAATCGACGACGAATTTCCGGAGATCACAGAGGCCCTGCTCAGCATCCTCTATCCCCATTACATCCGCCCTCTGCCCTCCATGTCGATCGTCGAGATGCATCTCGATGCGGAGCAGGGTGGCGCCTCCGCGCCCCAGAAAATTCCCCGCGGCACCGTTCTCAACTCCCGTCCCGTTGCCGGCGTGCCGTGCCAGTTCCGCACCTGTTTCGATACCACCGTGCTCCCTCTGCGCATCATGGCCGGCGAGTGGACTTCGCCCGACCGCCTTCAGCCGGCTGTGAAATCGCTCGACGCCGTCGCCGCCGTGCGCATCGAATTTCGTGCTCCGCCGGATGTCCCGCTTCCCGCCCTCGGCATCGATACGCTTCGTGTCCACATCGCCGGCGAGGCCAACGTTTCGCACACGCTTTATGAGCTGCTCTGCGCCAATACGGTGCAGGTTCTAGTGCGCGACCCTACTCCCAATTCGAAAGTCCGCGCCGTCGTGCTGCGCGGCGATAGCCTGCGCCCGGCCGGATTCAGTGAAGCCGAATCCATGCTGCCCTATCCGCGCCGCAGTTTCCCCGGCTATCGCTTGCTCCAGGAATATTTCACTTTTCCCGATAAGTTTTTCTTCCTCGATGTATCCGGACTCGCCGAAGCCCTCGCCACCGGCTTTAAAAATCGTTTCGAGCTCGTCTTTCTCCTCTCCCAATTCGAGCAAACGGAGCGCCGTCAGGTTCTCGAATTAGGCGTCAATGCCAAGACCTTTCGTGTCAATGCCACACCCATCGTGAACCTCTTCCGGCAGACCTGTGAGCCCATCCTGCTCGACCAGCGCCGCTACGAATACCCCGTTGTTCCGGATGTCCGCCGTCCGCAAGCCACCGAAATTTTTTCCATCGACGAAGTGCTCAGCATCGATCCACAATCGAATGAAGTGCAGCGCTTTGAGCCCTTCTATTCTTTTCGACACGCCTCTCAACGAGATAAGAAGCAGACCTTCTGGCTGGCCCACCGACGCCCGTCCTCGAAGCCCGGCGATGAAGGCACGGAAATGTCCGTTTCGCTGGTCGATCTGTCGGCCCGCGCCGTCCTTCCTGAAGTCGATACGTTGACGCTGCGCACCACCTGCACCAATCGCGATCTGCCTTCCCGCCTGACGTTCGCCAATGAAGCGGGCGATTTCGAAATTGAAGGCGGAGCCGCCATCAAACGCATTGTCGCCCTTCGTAAGCCAACCGCCTCCGTGCGTCCTCCTTCCGGAAAAGCCGCTCTCTGGCGATTGATTTCGCACCTCTCTCTCAACTATCTTTCGCTGGTCGAAGAAGGCCGCGAAGCGTTTCAGGAGATCCTCAAACTCTACAATTTCACCGGCTCCGCCTATTCGGAAAAGCAGATCGACGGCATCACGTCGCTCTCCAGCGCCCGCCATTTCGCGCGCCTGGTTTCAGAAAACGGAATCACCTTCGCGCGCGGCACCCGTGTCCTGCTCGAACTCGATGAGGAGATGTTCACCGGCAGCGGCGTCTTTCTATTCGCCAGCGTCATTGAACGATTTCTGGGCGAGTACGTATCCCTCAACAGCTTCAGTCAGCTAGCGGTGCGTACCAAACAGAGAAAGGAGACGCTAAAAGAATGGCCCCCCCGCGCAGGACAAACGATCTTAATGTAGTGCCAATTGCCGCACCGATAGCGATGAAAACCATGTGGTCCGTCGTGGGGCAGGTTGCCAACCTGCGGACCGATTGCCAATCGGTCCATCCGGGCGCAGACCGGACGCTTAGCACGGGAACGGCTCTGCAGACACGAAAACACTCGACGCTTCCGAATCCCTACCGAGCCGTGACCGCAGGGAGCGGTGTCTTCGTCGATGTTTTCGAGAGTGTCGACGTCCGGCCGGCGGAGCTAACAATATGAACCCCCAACCCCACGAATCCCCCGCCCGCTACGCGCGCATGCAAGTCCTCCTGCGGGAGAATCCGTGTAAGTTCGAGTTCTTCCAAGCCGTGCGCCTGATTGAGCGCCTGTTCCCTGACCGCGCCCCGGTCGGCCGCTTCGTCAGCCCCGATAAAGAAGTGATGCGCTTCAACGCTCACAGCTCCTTTCCATTTCCCGCCAGCTCCATCCAGCAGATTGTGTGGGACGGCGACGTGCCCGTTTTGGTCGTTAATTTCATGGGACTCACCGGACCCATGGGCGTTCTACCGCTCTATTACACCGAACTCATTCTGGACCGCGTTCGTCACAAAGACCTCGCAATGGTCCAGTTTTTCGATATTTTCAATCACCGCATGATTTCGTTGTTCTATCAGGCGTGGGAGAAATATCGCTTCACCATCGCCTATGAGCGCGGCGAGCGCGACAAATTTTCCCATCACCTGATGGACCTGATCGGCATTGGTTCGCTAAACCTGGAAAATCGTTTGCGGATCCATGACGATTCGCTGCTGTTCTACGGAGGCCTGCTCGCTCTGCGTCCCCGTTCCGCTGCCGCGGTGCAGCGCATCATTGAAGATTATTTCGAAGTCGATGTCGAAATCGAGCAATTCACCGGCGCCTGGTTCCCGCTCTCCCGCAAGGACTGTTGCATCTTCGACCGCGCCTCTACTGAATCCGAACAACTGGGTGGCGGCGCCATCGTCGGAGATGAAATCTGGCATCAGCAATCCGGCGTGCGCCTCCATATCGGACCTCTGTCCCTGGTAAAATATCTGGACTTTCTTCCCTCCGGCACCGCTTATGAGCCTTTGCAGTCGCTCGCGAAATTTGCCGGACGCGGTGAGCTCGATTTTGAAGTGCGTCTGATTTTGAAAAAAGATGAAGTGCCGTCGTGCGAATTAGGAGGCGCCCCGCGCCTCGGCTGGACTTCGTGGGCCACCACCCAACCGAAACAGGACCACGCAGGTGATACAATCCTGACAATCTGAAAAGGAATCTATGAGCGTAAATTTAAAAGGTCTCATCGGGAAGTTGAATGACTCAACAAGAGGCGCACTGGAAGCCGCCGCCGGGCTCTGCCTCGCTCGCACGCACTACGACATCGAAATCGAGCACGTGCTCTTGAAGCTTCTCGATCAGAGCGGCAGCGACGCCGCAAAGATTTTCCATCAGTTCGAAGTCGATACCTCGCGCCTGCAAAAAGAAATCGAGCGCAGCCTCGATAGCTTCAAAACCGGCAACGCCAGAACCCCCGCGTTCAGTCCGTCGGTTTTGAAAATGCTTTCGGGGGCGTGGCAGATCGCGTCGCTCGATTTCAACGCGCCTCAGATCCGCAGCGGCCACGTCATTCTCGCCCTGGTTTCGAGCGACGAATTGATGCGATTAACCGCCACTAAAGGCAAAGAACTGCTCAAAATTGATGCATTAAGGCTGAATAAGGAGCTGCTAAAGATCACCGAAGGCTCCCAAGAGGATGTCGTCCAGGCTTCCTCCGCCCCCGGCGATCCGCTCATTCCGCGCGTCGGCGGCGGCAAAACGCCCAACCTCGACCAGTTCACCGTTAACCTCACCGAAAACGCGAAAAAAGGCAAAATCGATCCGGTGCTCGGCCGCGACTCCGAGATTCGCCAAGTCATTGATATCCTTATGCGCCGCCGCCAGAATAACCCGATTCTGACGGGCGAAGCGGGCGTCGGGAAAACCGCGGTCGTCGAAGGATTCGCCCTCAGAATCGCCCACGGCGACGTCCCTCCCTCGCTCAAAAACGTCCATGTCCACACCTTGGATCTCGCTTTGTTGCAAGCAGGTGCAGGTATCAAGGGCGAATTTGAAAACCGTTTGAAAGGCCTGATCGAAGAGGTAAAGTCGTCCTCGGTTCCGATCATTCTTTTCATCGACGAAGCGCATACCATGATTGGCGCGGGCGGCCAGGCTGGCCAGAATGACGCTGCCAATCTGTTGAAACCAGCCCTCGCTCGTGGTGAGTTAAGAACAATCGCTGCAACTACTTGGAGTGAATATAAAAAGTTTTTTGAGAAGGACGCCGCGCTGGCTCGGCGCTTCCAGGTGGTCAAAGTGGAAGAGCCTGTAGAGGCGCAGTGCATGGTCATGCTGCGCGGAATTGTCGGAGCGCTCGAAAAGCACCACGGCGTGCGCATTCTAGATGAAGGCGTCTCTGCCGCGGTGCGGTTATCGCATCGATTTTTAGCTGGCCGCCAGTTGCCGGACAAAGCGGTAAGTGTTTTAGATACCGCATGTGCGCGGCTTTCCTTAGGGCAGAACTCGACCCCAGCCGCGATCGAAGACGCGTCGCGCGAAATCGACGATCTGGTAGTGCAAACCCGGGTTCTCGAACGGGAAGCGTCGTTGGGAACTGATCATGCTGAGCGCCTGGAAAGCATCGCCAAGAAAAAAGCGGCGGCTGAAGAGCGTTTGAAGACGATGAATGAACGGTTTACCAAAGAACGCGATTTAGTCATGAAAATTCGCGATCTGCGCACGAAGCTCGAAGAAAAGGGCGGAGATCGAACGGAGCTCGATCAGCTCAACACCGAACTCGCTGAATTACAAGGCGAAACCCCACTGATGCGAGTCTGCGTCGACGGCCATACCATCGGCGAAGTAATTTCGGCCTGGACGGGAATCCCTGCTGGCAAAATGTTGAAGGATGAAATCGCCACCGTTCTTACTTTGGAAAGCGTTCTAGGATCGCGGGTTATCGGCCAGAATCATGCGCTGATGCAGATCGCCGAACGCATCCGGACTTCCCGCGCGAGCCTGGAAGATCCTAATAAACCCATTGGAGTCTTTCTTTTAGTAGGCCCCAGCGGCGTCGGCAAAACGGAAACGGCGCTCACCCTTTCGGACCTCATGTACGGAGGCGAGCGCAACATGATCACCATTAATATGAGCGAGTTCCAGGAAGCCCATACGGTTTCCACCTTAAAGGGCTCGCCTCCCGGATACGTCGGCTACGGCGAAGGCGGAGTGCTCACGGAAGCGGTGCGGCGCAGACCTTATTCGGTGGTGCTGCTCGATGAAGTGGAGAAGGCCCATCCCGATGTGCTCGAACTATTTTTCCAGGTTTTCGATAAAGGAATGATGGAAGACGGCGAAGGCCGCGACATCGATTTCAAGAACACAATCATCATCTTAACGTCGAATGCCGGCACCGATACTTTAATGAAGCTGATGGCCGATCCGGAAACCGCGCCGAGCCCCGAAGGACTCATTAAAGCGTTGAAGCCGGAACTCGATAAAATCTTCAAACCGGCGTTTCTGGGCCGCATGGTGATCATCCCGTATTTCCCGGTGCGCGACGAAGCGCTGAAGACCATTATCAGGCTGAAATTAGCCAAGATTCAGAGGCGATTACAAGAGAATCATCGAGTAACACTTGACTATGATCCGGCGTTGATCGATGAAGTCGCCAAGCGCTGTACGGAAGTGGAGAGCGGCGCGCGCAATGTCGATAATATTCTGACCAATACGCTACTGCCGCAGATTTCGCGGCGTCTGCTGGCTGGAATGGCCGAAGGACAGAAACTTTCAACGATTAGCGTGAGCGTCGGAGCAGATTCGAACTTCGTTTACGCATAACTGGTATAACGCGATGTTAGTGATTCTAGAGGCGGTATCCGGACCGATCACAGGGCGGCGGATCGAGGTGCGCGCCGGAACGATTCTGCGGATCGGCCGCACCGCCAAGTCCGATTACGCGCTGGGCGAAGACTCTTATCTTTCGGGGCAGCATTTCGCCATCGAAAACGACGGGATGCAAGCCCGCGCGCGCGATATCGGATCGAGCAACGGCACCTTCGTGAACGGCGAGCGAGTCACCTCCGAAACTGTTCTGCGGGAAGGAGATTCCCTCACGGCGGGCGGCAGCACTTTTGCCATCCATATCGACGCAGCCCAGCCAAAAGCGCCGGAGCCCTCCCCGCGGGTTGCGACGATGCCCACCGACGCGTTTCCCGGAACGACAAAGATCAGCCGCGCCGACCTTGGATTGACGGGTGGGGACACCAGCAGTTGGGCGGGATTTACGCGCGGGCAATCGGTGTTGCTGACCTCGCTTTATCGGGACGGCGGAAATGTATATGCGGTGCTCGATCCGCTGCGCGATCCGCGCATCCCGGCGTTTCTCGACGCTTCGGGCGAGCAGTTTGCATCACTCGACGACGGGCTTCGTGTGGCGGCGTATGTGGTGCAGTTGCCGCCGCATGCGCGGCTGCTCGATGTAGTCGTCAAGGACGGGTGGAGCCGGGGGTGGGGGTTTTATTGCACTTCGCCGGGAAGTCTCGAAGAAGTCTGTGTGCATCTGAAAAGTTTCGTCACAATGTATACGGCGGCCGGGGTTCCGATGACGTATCGATTCTGGGATCCGCGGGTGCTGCGGGCGATTGCGCCGGCCTTGATACCGCAGGAAGCGGTGGATTTTTTCGGACCGCTGACGCGCCTGGTGGTGGAAGGTGAAAAACCGGAAATGGCGGTGGAGTATTCGCTGGGGCCGCGCGGGGCGAAACAGCAGAGCATTGTGTTGGTGTGAGAACTGGTAGATTAGGACTCAAATGAAGCGATTGCAGCCGGTGATTTGGATGAAGGGCACGTTGCTGAGCCCGCAGTATCTTCAAACGCAGGATCGCTTTCTCGAAAATTCGCTGAAGTTTCAGCTCGACGCGCTGACCTTTGCGCCGTGGGGTTTCAGGCGTTTGCAGTGGAACCAGGAGGCGCTGGCGTCGGGGTATGTGGCGCTGGCCGACGCGGCGGGAATTTTCCCCGATGGGCTGCTGTTCGACATCCCGGAAGCCGATCCCGCGCCCGCGCCGAAGCCTCTGGCGGATTGTTTCGAGGCCGATCAGAAGACGCTTGACGTGTTTCTGGCGATTCCGCATCAGCGCGACCGGGGGTTGAATATTTCGCTGGCGCAATCGAAAGCCGACACGCGCTATCTGACCGAAGTATCGATGACACGCGATGAAAATTCGGGCCTGGCCGAGAGGCCTATTCAGATTGCGCGCAAGAATTTCCGGTTCCTGGTGGAAGGCGAGTCGCAACAGCACTCCTCGGTGCTGCGGATCGGCCGCGTTGAACGCGCGGCGTCGGGATTGTTTCAGCTGAATACACGCTTCGTGCCGCCACTGCTGGATATCGCGGCGAGCGATCTGTTGGTATCCATTTTGCGGCGCCTGGTGGAAATTCTGGCGGCGAAGAGCAGCCAACTGGCAGGCACCAGGCGGCAAAAAAACTTGAGCCTGGCCGATTTTGGGGCCGCCGATATCGCGAATTTCTGGCTGCTCTATACCATCAACACGCAGTTTCCGCTGCTGCAACATTTGTTCGAGACGCGGCGCGGGCATCCCGAAGTGCTGTATCAGACGATGCTTGGACTGGCCGGCAGCCTGACCACTTTTTCGCCGACGATTCATCCACGCGATCTGCCCAAGTACGAGCACGACGACCTGAATCTGTGTTTCGAGGATCTGGACGAAAAGATTCGCCTGTTGCTCGAAACTGTGATTCCGAGCAACTTTGTGTCGCTGCCGCTGAAGCTAGTGCAGTCGTCCATTTATGCCACGTCGCTGGCCGACGATAAGTATTTGCGCAACACCAAAATGTATTTGGCGGTGCGGTCGGAGGTGAGCGAGGCGGAGTTGATTTCGAAAGCGCCGCATCTGGTGAAAGTATGCTCGGCGAATCATATCGAGCACCTGGTGCGGCAGGCGCTGCCGGGGGTGACGCTGGCGCACACGCCTCGTCCGCCGAGCGCGATACCGGTAAAGCTGAATTATCAATACTTCGCTTTGAGCCAGACGGGCGTGGCGTGGGAAGCGATCACGCGTTCGAGAAATCTGGCGGCGTTTGTGCCGGGAGATTTCCCGACTCCGCAGTTGGAGTTGATTATTTTGCTGCCGGAGGGGTAGGAGGCTGGGGCTCGGAAGGCCGACGAGGGCGTCGGCCGCGGACCGGGGGGTCCACCCCACTAGGGATTGAAATCTGTCTAGTTAATTCCTGGTCACTGACGAAAAATTCGGAAAGACACAGGCGGAACCGCCTGCGCCCCCCCCCAGAATGGGATGTTTAGCAATCTTCAGGATTTGACCATGAACATCGAGAGGGCGATGAGCAGGCCGACCAGGGCGCTTGACATTGAAACGTACCAGATCAGATTGCGCTTGGTCAGAATCGCCATAGATGCGAAGACGATTCCGATTTCTAAGAAGACCTCGCCGTAATCGAGGCGATGCGCCTGATCGCCTTTCAGCTTGCTCTCCTTCTCGAAATCTTTGGCCTGGTCGCTGACTTCTTCGCTCTCTTTTTTGTACTTCTCGATATTCTTTTCGTACTTGGCGACGGAGGGTTCGGCGGCTTCGCTGTGGATGCCCTTGAAGACATCGGCGGCTACTTCGGAGTTGTATCTGCGGATCGATTTGGCCTGATAGTAGGCCCACTGGTCGGAGGCTTTCTGTTGCAGAAGCAGCTCCTCGGTGGTGAACAGATGCGACATCACGCCATCGATGGCGAGCATGGCGGCAATCACGGCCATGGTGACGGCGACCTTCTTATCGAAGGGCTCCTTGGCGTGTTCGGAGTGCTCTTGTAATTCCTCGTCTACAGACATTCAATCAAAATACCACGGCAGCAATGGCGATATTCTAATGAAATGCGCACGCTGACCGTTGCAGCCTTCGTGATCCTGCTTTCCTCCTGCGAATCCAAGCCAGCCGAGGCTCCGAAGCCGGTCGAGACCGCTAAGCCGGTGGAGGCGCTGCCGCCGGCGGATGAATCGCGCCGCTTCCCGAAGCCGAACCTGGCCGGAACCATTGTGGTGGAGAAACAATTACTGGGAAAGCCGTTCATGCCTGGCGGCACGCAGGCGCACTATAAAAAGGGCAAAACGGAGTACGACATGTTCCTGGCGAAGACGGCCAGCGCGAACGACGCGGCGTTGATGCTACCCGACTGGAGAGGCGCGCTGACGGATGCGAAATTGATTCCCTCCTTCGGCGGATATTTTGGAAACGATGCCGGGCGTCCGGTGTTCGTGTTCGCGAAAGGCGCATGGATCGCGGGAGTCGCGGGGTTGAATCAGAAGGAAGCAGATGCGGCGGCGCGGAAGCTGGCGGCGGCGCTCGAGTAGGGGTAGCGGGCATTCACTGGCGTCGACACTCTTGAAAACATCGACGAAGACTCCGCTCCCTGCGGTCACGGCTCGGTAGCGATGCGGGAATGGCGCCGCCTCACAAATATTCTCGAAAACGCTGTTGGTTCAGATGCCAAGGCGTCCGGCCTCTCGCCCGGATGGACCGATTGGCAATCGGTCCGCAGGTTGGCAACCTGCCCCACAATTTGGCAGTTGGGCACATCCAAAACAAAAGTGTTTGCCTGCCCGGAGGTCGGGCGACAGTGGGAATGAAAACGCTGGGGCTGAGTGGATGGGGCGAAAAATTGGGGACAACTACTCTGTCCACGATTTTTCGCAGGTTCTGCTGTTTTCGCTCTATTTTTCGGGTAAATACCAGGGGATGTTAATTACTGTGGTTCGCTGGTTTCCGCTGAACAGGAGCAGCGCTTTCAGGACCTGGGAACGGTTGTTGTGCAGCAGGAAATAATACCAGCGGCTTTCGACCAGCTCCGGAATGAGTACGGCGATGGTTTTATCGGGGTTGGCCGGCTCCAGGCCGAGCGCGTAGTTCAGGATCGGACGAATGATGAAGCGGAACGGCGATTTCATCACCACCAGTTGGGGGACTGCCAAACCGGCTGCCTTGGCGGGAGCTTCCACCAGATTGGCGAAGTCCTTGGTGAGCTGGTCGGTGTCTCCGCACTCGACATGGACCACGCGAATGTCGTGGGACAGGCGCCAGGCGAAGCGCAGAGCTTTCTCCGAGACGACGCTCCAATGTTCCACCGGTATGATGATGATCGGCTCGGAGAGGTTCGCGGTATCGACCGGGCCGGGCGCCGCGGTGGCGCGCTCCACGCGGTCGTAGTGGTGCTTTACAGCGCGCATCACGAGAATCATGGCGGGAATTAGCACCACCACGATCCATGCGCCTTCGATAAATTTCGCGATCAGCACCACAGCGACGGTGATCGCCGTAGCGACTGCGCCGAGTCCGTTGACGAACATGCTGCGCCTAGCGCCTGCTCCTCCGACCTTTCGCCAGTGAGCCACCATGCCTGCCTGCGATAACGTGAAGGCCAGAAACGCGCCGACCGCATAGAGCGGAATCAAGCGGTCGGTGACGCCGCCGAAGATCGTCAGCAGCACGCCGGCAAGGATGGCCAGAGCGTACACGCCTTGGGAAAAGACTAGCCGCCGTCCGCGCAGGGTTAAAGAATGGGGCAGGAAACCGTTGGCCGCGATGGCTCGGGCGAGCCTGGGAAAATCGGCGAAGGCGGTGTTGGCGGAGAGCGACAGCACCAGCAGAATGGAGCCAATCGAGATCCAATAGAAGACGCCTTTTCCGGTGATTGCGCCGAGCAATTGAGAGAGTACGCTTTCATAACCAGGGCCTTCCGGATTCGTGGCCGCGACGCCATACGCGGGGGCCAGATACGCGATGCCGAGCAGCATGATCATCAAAATTCCGATGATGATGGTCAGAGTTTTTTGCGCGTGTTTATAGGTCGGCTCCTTGAACGCCATGACGCCGTTGCTGACCGCTTCGACGCCGGTCATAGCTGTGCAGCCGCTCGAAAAAGCGCGCAGCATCAGCCAGACGCCCATCGCTTCCGTAGCGCCGCTGAGTTTAGGCGGGGCGACCACGGGAACGGGATGTCCGCCGGCCAGCAGCACCTTCGCCACGCCCAGCACGATCATGCCGAGCAAGCAGACGATGAACACGTAAGTGGGAATCATGAAGATGGCGCCGGTTTCCCGCACGCCGCGCAGATTCACCACGGCCAATATCAAGAGGATGCCGAGGCACATCGCCAGCGTATGGCTTTGGAGCGACGGCACGGCGGAGACCAGCGCGCCCACGCCGGCCGAGATCCCGACGGCGGCCGTGAGTACATAATCGATCATCAGCGCGGCGGCTGCCAGCAGGCCTGCGCCGGTGCCGAGATTTTCCGTGGCCACGGTATAGGAACCGCCTCCGTACGGATACGCCTCCATCGTCTGCCGGTAGGAGAAGTAGACGATCGCGAGCAGCACCACGATGGCGGCGGTGATGGGCAGGATGTAGGCGACGCCGGCCATGCCCAGCGGAATCAGAAGCGTGAGCGCGGCTTCCGGCCCATAGGCGGCGGAGCTGAGCGCGTCGAGCCCGAAAATCGGGATGCCTTTTACGGCGCCGATCCGCTCGGCCTTCTCATCTTCAGTGCCGAGGGGCTTGCCGAGCAGCAGGTCGACGATATCCATATTAACGCTGGTCCCATTTCTTTTCGATTTCCGCGATGGCGTCGTCAGGACGCGTCGTGTACAGCCAGAATACCTGGATCGCGTGGACGCCGCGCACCTGCATTTTCAATCCGCCACTGACCTCGCTGAACTTCAGATGCTCCGTGCCGGTCTTGATCGGGGTGATGACGCCCAATGCGATTTTCGTGACATGCTCGCAGTCGCGGGCAGCCTCGACGGCGGGGATCGCGCTGGGAATTACAGTGGAGTGGCGGCCGTTGAACTTCGGTCCTCGCAATAATCCTTTGATATGCGTCATGCTTTGGAGGCACCATCCAGCATCAGCTTATAGATACGAGCCGGCAAGCCGTCGGAACTGTACAAAAATTGTTTGGCGGAGACGAATAAATATCTCGCAAGGTCCTCAATCTACCACAGACGGACGAAGCCAGAACCGCCGCAGCAGTGTGACCACGATCAGATAGACCAGGCCGCTGACCGCGCATCCGAGGATCAGCCATACCACCAGCGCGTGCATGGTGGCGAGCCACAAAGTGACGATCGTCTGCCACACGCTGGCGCGAATCATTCTAAAAATCTGCACCACGGTGAGCTTCGGACCCTCGACGTGAAACAGCCACGCGCCGGCGCGCAGAAACGGAATCAAAAACGTCAATTGCAGTGGATACACCACGCCGTTGACTAGCAGAATCGCCGGCAGATTCAACCGCAACGTGACCGCGGCCAAGGTACATAACATGGTGGTCGAGCCGATGATGGGAATCACGCCGAGCGAGACCCCGATGGCAATCGTCAGCGCGATTTTTTCCGGCGATACGCCCTGCTTCAGCAAGTCGACGAAAGGTCGAATCAGCTTGCGATAAATCCAGGCGCGCATCGTCAGACGCGCTCCGGCATCCACATTTTCACGTCGAGCTTGTGGGAAAAAAGGAGCAGCGGTGGAACATCCGGCAGCCGGATTCCGAACGGCGCTGTCATCGTGTTCACTTCAATCGATGCCTCGGCCGGTTGCAAGGACCACGGCGTGTGGTCGACTTCACCTCTGATCGGATTTCCCTTCCGATCGAGCGCGAAAAAGCAATACCGTTCGGTGAGCCAGTGCTCCAGCGTTCCGGGCCGCGTGAACGCGGCCTCACCCGATGGATGATAACAGCCACGAAACGCCGCGTCTCCGGCTTGCGCATCGTAATGGATCGTCTCTTCGTTGCTCTCGACTTTCATTGCGGCCTGAAAGTAGGGTAAATGAAAAAACCGATGCGCGATGCTCACGGCGGCGAAGTTCGAGGCATGCAGGCTCAAGAAATAGACTCCGCCGCGGCCACCGCATTTCACATAGGTCCGCACATTGATTTCAGGGGTTGCCGAGAGCCAGGGCAATGGAAACAGGGCGCGCAAATGGACGCGATCCATGCGAAACGGAATCACGCCGATATACGCCTGCCCCTCCCAAAGATCCAACTCGAACTGTGGCGGCACCGCGTGGGCCAACTGGGCCGCGGGCACAGGCCAGTGAGCAAATAACAGGTCGCGCCACGTCTGCGCCATGATCCATGAACGCATGCCGAGTTGGGCCCGCCTTTCAATAAAAAGGATAGCGTGCGCACTTTATTGATCGATCTCCACCACCGCCGTCAGCACCACCGGTTTCAGGGCCGCTGCCGGAGGGAACAGCGCCCAGTAAACTTCGCCGGTCAGCTCATCCACTTCGCCATTCGAGGAAATTACTTTTCCGGGCGATTTCACGATGAACATCAGCGGCGTCAACCCAGCACCTCCTTTTCCCGACGGAGGCCCTGCCGCTGGATCGGGCGCGGACGGCTTCGCCTGGACGAAGGAAGTTTCGATCAATTTCATCGTCACGGAGCGGCGTTGGGCCAGCGTCATCTTATCGCCGAACTGGTCCTCGAGCGCCTTCAGCATCACGGCGCCGATCCTTTGGCTGGCCCGCCGCGCGGCCAGATCAGGATGCATCAGCGCGACGGCGAGCAACGGATCGCCTGGACCAAACATCACCGGCATCATGAGCACCGCCGCCTTATTCGCGATTCCCAGCGCATTTTCATCGGTCGCGAGCGCCGGCGGTAGAGCGGCCTTCAATTGAGCCAGATTCTCCGGTTTGAACTTCATGCTTTCCGGCGCCGAGCCGGTCCAACGAAGCGTCTCGCGATATTCAAATCGGCGCGGAGCCACCCGCGTCACCGTGACCTCATTGACGAATGCCGGCTTGCCTTCATCGCCTTTGAGCGAAAGATCGCCCGTGAGGGGGACGCCCAGCGTGAGCGTCCGTTCGAACGTAGTGGTCAGATTGGAATCTTTCTTCTCGGCATGGGATTTCCAACCGTCACCGGAAGGAACAATGAAGGAATCCTCGATGGAGCCGCCCATATCCATCTGGCCTTCTTTCTTCTCCTGACCGGTCAGCGCCACGGTGCGTGTCAGCGCGCCGCTGCGAATTTCGGTCGTGACCCGCGCCCGCGCGCAACCGGTAAGCAGCGCGAGCGAGATCACAAAACCCGTTACCACAAGATGCCGCATGTGGTGATGATAGCGGAATCGCGGCGTTATGGAGCAGGGATAATGCCGGGCTTTCCTTTGTCGATGACATAAGTGTCGACCGCCCGCGCCACGGTAGTTCCAATGTTGCGGGCATTGTGAATTTGGCCGCGCTGGGTGAAAAATACCTCGCCGGCGTGCACTGTCACCGGAGGCTTCCCATCCACCATCAGCACGATCGTCCCCTCGATCAGGTACCCGAAATCCTCACCCGGATGGCTATGTCTCGCCGATGTCTCACCAGGCGGGATCACAGCGATCGTCGTCACGCCCTCCCGTCCCGTGCCGGGAATCTCGCGGCGCTGAAGTTCGGTGAATTTTGCCGGGGTCTGCCCGCAGAGGGCGACGATCGCCAGAGCGGCCGCTCCGGAAATCAGGATGGTTCGCGTGGTTTCCATGTAATTTACGCTCCTGATAGCAACTTTACAGGATGATCGTTTGTAGTCGATTCGATCGGGATGGAACTGTGTTTACGATTGTTGCGATACCATGCTGTGGTGGAACTGGGGCCGGATGTCGCGTTGATCGCGGGGCTGATAGGGGAGCCTGCGCGCGCGGCGATCCTGGTTGCGCTGGTCGGCGGCCGGGCGCTTCCAGCCGGAGAATTGGCGTTCGCCGGCAACGTCGCGCCGCAAACCGCCAGTTTCCACCTCCGCAAGCTGCTGGACGCTTCTTTAATTACGGTCGAAAGGCAAGGCAAGCACAGCTACTACCGGCTGGCGAATGAGCGGGTCGCTGCAACACTCGAATCGATTGCCGCTCTGGCACCTGCGCGCCGCACCCGGAATGAATCGGAGCGCGTCAAGGAAATGCGCTTGGCGCGCAGTTGTTACCGTCATCTCGCCGGTGCGTTGGCGGTTGAGATCCATCGGGTGCTCCTCGATCGCCAGCTCCTGGTCGCCCATTCCGAGAAGGAGTACTGCCTGACCGGTCCCGGTCAAGATTGGTGCCGCCAGTGGGGAATAACGCTTCCCGTGTCCGGACGGGCATGTCTTGACTGGACGGAACGCTATTATCATCTTGGCGGAGCATTGGGAGTAGCTCTTTTGTCCCGTCTAACCGAGCTCCGTTGGATAGTCGCAAATCCCGGCAGCCGAGCCCTGCGCATTACGCGCGCGGGCGAAGTAGGACTAGAACGGGAACTCGGAATCACGATTTCGGGGATCACTGCCAAACTATTGAGGGTGAAGTAAGACTAAACACTGGACTTCCGGACGATTCGGCCGCCCAAAGCATCGCGGAGGAACACCAATAGCTGATTCATCAGCGATCCGCTCAGCCAGCCACTTCTCACAGCAGGGCAGCGAAAGCTCCGCAGCGGGGTTGGTGGAAAGATACCGCATCCGTCCCGTGAGGCCGGAGCGAAGCCGGCCTGAATGAGCGATTGCGCGAAGGTTGAAGAGCAAACTACTCGATTTATCGGAGCTTAGGCTTTCCGGCGGCGCGCGAAGGCGCCGAGGGTCACGAGCGAAGCGGCGACCAATCCCAGAGTCGATGGTTCGGGAATTGGGCTGGATCCACCGAGGTCGTCGATTTGAAACGCGGAGAGTACGGCGTCATCGGAATTGGTTCCGGCGTATTGAATTTCCATACTGGTGAGGCTGGTGCCGGCCCAAGCCGAGGGCAAGACGAAGGTCTGGGCGTCGAGGCGCTGGTCCGGCTCGACGCTCCCATCGCCGTTGGTGTCGATGACGCCATTATTCCACCAGTTGACGGCCGTGACGCCGGTGCCGGTTCCAGTCAGAGTATCGCCGCCGTTGTTGTTGTTATGGTAGTCGCGCACGGTGGCTCCATCGGTAAGGGTGAAGACGTCGGTCTGGCTGAGGCTGTTGGTGAAGGTGATGGTGACTTGGTCGCCGAGCTGGCCGTTGAACAAATTGATGAGAGTGTTCACGTCGACATTGGAGCTGAGGAGGTTGGTGTCGCCGGTATCGATCGTCACAGAACCGGAATGATATCCGCTGAACGGCGCGACGAAGCCAACGGCGACGTAGTCGGCGTTAGGGTCCGAAAAAGTGAGGGTAGATCCGGTATTGGAGACGCCTCCTTCGACGGCGGTGGATTCGGGAGTGCTCCAGCAGCAGAAGTTTGTGGAGTAGCTGGAGATGTCCACGTTGAAAATGGAGCCTGCGCGGGCGCATATGCCGGAGAGCAGCAAGAAAGAACAGAAGAAGAGGGTTTGAAGTCGCGCCATGAAAGTGATGGTAGACTTTTCTGCGGCAGGCGACAAGGTTTTTGGGGTGCGCACCCCGTGATCCCGCTGATTTCACTGTATCGATATTCATGGCCTGGAGCTGCGTGATAAACTCGCTTCTAGGAAAAAAGCAAGCATGGGGAGCAGTTTCTGCACCGATGAAAGCAGCGGCCGGCCTTCGGCGCAGCAGGTACGCGAACAACTGGCGCGGATTTTGGGCACGCCCCACTTTGCGGAGTATCCACGAAGCGTGGCTTTGTTGAGCCACGTGGTGGAAGAAACGCTTGCGGAGCGGGGCGGCGACATAAAAGAATCGACGCTGGGCGTGGAGGTGTTCGGCCGGGAGCCGGGATACGACTGCAAGGCGGATTCCGTGGTGCGCACGCAGGCGCGCAGGGTGCGCGAGAAACTGGGCCAATATTACAGCGCGGAAGGGCGGGCGGATCCGGTCCTGATCGAGATTCCGAAGGGCGGGTATGTGCCGAAGTTCCGGCTGGCGCCGGAGATGCCGCAGGCGGCGCAGGATGGAGAAGCCCCGTGGCGGAGTGCGGGGCGGAATTCAAAGATCGCGTGGACGGCGGGAGCGCTGTTGGCGATTGCGGTGGGCGGTGTAGCGATTGGGATGCGGAAGCAGGCGGAGACGGCTCCCCGGTTTTCGACTCTGGCGGTGCTGCCGTTTGTGGACCTGGATGCGGAACATCGGTTCGACGCGCTGGCTTATGGGATGGCAGAGGATGTGGAGCGGGATCTTTCGCGGGTGGATGCGCTGCGGCTACATGCGGGTCCGCCGGGGGCGAACAGGGAGAATCGATCGGATTACCGGACGTTGAGCCGGCGGCTGGCGGTGGACGCGCTGCTGGACGGGCAGATCGCCACGGAGGGGAACCGGGGCGAGATCCGGGTGTCTCTGATCCGGACGGCGGACAATTCCATATTGTGGACCGATCACTTTCCGTCGGATGCGCCGATCGGCGGGGGGGAGGGGGAGATCGAAGAGAACGTAGCGCGGGTTTTACACGTGAAGCTGGCGGCACGGCCATCGCGGACCGAGAACGCGAAGGCGCACGATCTGTTTTTCGCGGGCCGGACGCTGTGGGCGACGCGCGTTCCGGTAAAGACGCGGCAGGCGATCGAGCTGTTCGAGCAGGCGCTGAAGCTGGATCCGAACTATGCGCTGGCGTACATGGGGATCGCGGACGCCTATGGGCTGATGATGGCCAACGGGCAGATCGATTTCAAGACGGGGATCGAGCGGGGAGGAGCGGCGGCACAGCGGGCGCTGGAGCTGGATCCATCGCTGGCGGAGGCGTACGCGGCGCTGGGGCTGATCGAATCGGCGCAGTGGCGATGGCGGGACGCGGCGGCGGAGTATCAACGGGCCATCGATCTGAATCCGAGCTATGACCGGGCGTATGAGCGGGCGGGTGTGAATCGCTACATCCTTGGGGATTTCGCGGCAGCGGAGCGGCTGGTGCGGGAATCGGAACGTTTGAATCCTTATGCGATGTCGCTGCCGCTGGTGCGGGCGGAGCTGTACTACTGCTGGCGCCGGTATCCGGAAGCGGTAGATCTGATCCGGCAGGTGCAGAAGGCGGAGCCGGAGAATGTGAACGCGTATCAACTGCTGGCTCGGGTGAGGTTGGAGCAACATCAGCCGAAGGAGGCGCTGGAGGCGGGGCGGGCGGCGGCGGCGAAATATCCGGCGGCGCTGCTGTACCAGTCCGAGCTGGCGCCCTATCTGCTAGCGGCGGGGCAGGCGGAAGAAGCAAGGCGCCTGGTGGCGCAAGTGCTGCGGGCCAATGGCGGCGGCGAGCTGAATCCTTATGGGCTGGCGATGATGTACGCGCGGATGGGGGATAAGGAAAAGACGCTCGATCTGCTGGAGCAGGCTTTAGAGCAGCATGTGCCGGATCTGCCGTCGCTGCGATGGGAGCCGGCGCTCGACCTGGTACGGAATGACGCGCGCTACCATGCGATTGTCGCCACCATCTACGGATCGGCGGAATAAAGCAGCGATTCACCGACGGGGCACGGACATTCGCCAAGAAGCCTGGGCATAGCTTTCCACTTCAATCGGCGGAACTCGCGCGTGTAACTGTCCACCACGGGTCAACGCGCGAATCTTAAGATGGCGGAGAGGGGGGGATTCGAACCCCCGGTAGATCTTTCGACCTACGACGGTTTAGCAAACCGCTGCTTTCGACCACTCAGCCACCTCTCCGCGAGGCGTGTGAGGACTTCAGGAGCATGGTAACACACAAGCCCGGTCCGGGCGAAGCAGGCTTTCCTGGCGCGTCTAAAGCGCCCTGAAACGTAAAATGCTCACCCGCGAAGGTGAGCATTTACGAACCCTGTTATTCACAGGGCGATGTACATGGGAGAATCAGATTCGACGGCATCGCAACCGCCAAAACCTGTGTGATTGGATATTAGGACGTGCGGGAAATGATGTCAAGGGAAAAACTTCCCCGCTTTTTATCGCCCCTAAAGCCAACATAAAGAAATGCTTAGTGATCGTGTCGAAATTTGCAGCCCTGTGGAAAACATGTGAGAATGCCCTGAAACGGCCCCCTGTTTCCAGTCTAACGGTTAGAACCGCCAGAGCTTATTTGCTGTCGAGTCCCAGCGTGATCATGGCGTCCGGTTCCACCCGCCGACCCATCTTTCGGGCCAGAATTCTGAATCCTCCGAAGGCGATTCCGGCCACCAGACACATTCCGAGGAGCGTCCCGGCCAGCAGGAACATGGTCAGGATACTGCGTGCGAAACCCTTGACTTCATTGACCGGAACCTTTTGGCTCCAGGTAAGATTCGTCTCATATTTCACCTGCGCCAGCAGCCGCTCCGCCAAATCCAGATCCGGCGGATCGATCGTCACCGCGACCAGCGGCCCCGCCCGTTTTACCATCGCTCCGGGGATTTTTTGGAACTCCAGCAGCCGCTCGCGAGCCACTCCCGGCGTCGGATAGTAGAAAATCGCCAGGTTGAGCGGACCCTTGGGACTCTTATATTTCCCAAGCTGACCCTCGGCGCCGAGGTGAAATCCGGCCGCCGAGGGTGAAATCCTGGGCTCGAACCGGTCGAGTGAAACGGGCCCCAGGACATAGCGTTCCGAATTGGGAATCAGGCCGGCCGGGGGCAGGAAACTCATCAGGCTGGGCAGCGGCGATTGCTCCAGCTTCGGCAGTTGCGCATACATCGGCTGCAAATCCTCCGCCGGAGGCACCGCGCCGGTAAGCTGGAACACATAGTTTCCATAGGCAAAAATCCTGCCGTCGGAGGTCGAAACCGCCAGTTGGGCAAGCGGCGCGGGATTGGCTCCGGAGGGCCGGTGTGCCTGAAAAAACGCCAGCGCGCCAGTGGAATCATGGAAACGCCACGCGGTAGCCGTAAAATGCTTTTTCTCGAACTTATATTCAGCCTGCTCCGTAGTTTCCAGGCCGAATTCATCCACCAACGATTTATCCGGCATCGCGAGCGTCGTGGGCGCGCCCTTTTCGAAGGTCCCGATTTTATCCGGGAAAATCGCCGCCCCCGCCAGTGCCGGAAGCAGCAGACACATCAGGGTTTGTTGCAGCATTTTTTGTATTTCTTCCCGCTCCCGCACGGGCATGGATCGTTGGGACCCACCTTCTTCGCCGCAATCACCGGCTGCTTCGGCTTCGACGCTTCGCCGCCGATAAATTGCAGCGCAGCCAGCTCTTTTTCCTTCTTCCGCTCGATACTCCGCGTGAAATCCAGCACCGAATTTTGCGCGGCTTTTTGCGCCGCCTGCTGCGCCACCTGCCGGTCTTCCATGGCCGATACGCCCACCGCCGCCGGCTCTCCGCCCTCATCGTCTTCGGCGTTCTCATCGGCCCAGACTTCCGGATAAGGAACGTTTTCCTCAGCGTTCTCCACCCGTTGCAGGAAGAACAGATAGCGGATCGTCTCGTCTTCAATCCGGTCCATCATGTCCTGGAACAGGACGTAGGATTCCTTCTTATACTCGATCAGCGGATCCTTCTGGCCGTAACTGCGGAGGTTGATGCCTTCCTTCAAATGATCCATCGATAACAGATGGTCTTTCCACTGGTTATCGATCACATTCAGCATGATCATGCGCTCGGTTTCGCGCAGCAGATTGGCGCCAATCATCCCCTCTTTTTCGGCGTATTTTTTAACTAATTGATCTTTAATCGTGTCTTCCAGCTCCCGCCGGTCCAGAGTATTCAGCTCCTCAATTCGAATCTTGACTCCAAATTGAGTCAGAATATCCGTCTCAAGCCCGGTCCAATCCCAGTTGCTGGTGTACTCTTTTTCGGGACACCGGCGGTCGATGAACGCGCCCAGAATGCCGGTAATAATATCGTCGATGCGCTCCTTCTGATCGGCGCCTTCGAGCAGCGCGCGGCGCATGCCGTAAACAGCCTGCCGCTGTTTATTCATCACGTCGTCGTATTCCAGAATATGCTTGCGGGCGGCGAAATTCTGCGCCTCGACAGCCTCCTGCGCGGCCTGAATGCGCTTCGAGATCATCTTGCTCTCGATCGGCACGTCCTCTTCCATCCCCAGCCGCAGCATCAGGTTCTGCATACGCTGACCGCCGAAAATACGCATCAGATCGTCTTGCAGCGATAAATAAAATCGCGCGCTTCCAGGATCGCCCTGGCGTCCGGCGCGCCCGCGCAGCTGATTATCGATCCGCCGCGATTCATGCCGCTCCGTGCCCACAATTTGCAGACCGCCCAGCGCGACCACTTCATCGTGCTCCTTATCGATCTGCGCTTTCACAAGACTATAGACACCGTCCCACTCCGCTTTAGGCACCTGATCGGGATCTTTATTTTCCTTGCGCAAACGCGCCCGCGTCAGGAAGTCCGGATTGCCTCCCAGCAGAATATCGGTGCCGCGGCCGGCCATGTTGGTCGAGACCACCACCGCGCCTTTGCGCCCCGCCTGGGCCACGATCTCAGCTTCCCGTTCATGATTCTTGGCGTTCAAAATCTCATGCCGAACGCCCATTTTCTTTAAAATCAGGCCCAATTTCTCCGATTTCTCTACCGACACCGTACCGACTAGAACCGGCTGGCCCTTCTCGTGCAGCTCCTTGATCTCTTTCGCCGCGTTGCGGAACTTTTCGTCCTCGGTGCGATAAACCACATCGTGAAATTCGTGGCGGAGCAGCGGCTTGTTAGTCGGAATCTGCGTCACTTCGAGTTTGTAAATCTTGTCGAACTCCGCCGCTTCGGTATCGGCCGTACCGGTCATCCCGGCCAGCTTTTTATACATGCGGAAGTAGTTTTGGAAGGTGATCGTCGCCAGCGTCTGATTCTCGCGCTGGATCTTGACGCCCTCTTTCGCTTCGACCGATTGATGCAATCCGTCCGACCAGCGGCGCCCCGGCATCAGGCGCCCGGTATGCTCGTCGACAATGATCACTTCATCGTCCTTCACCACGTAATCGCGATCGCGCTGGAACAGCACGTGCGCCTTCAGCGCCGTCTGCACATGGTGATTCGTCTCGAAGTTAACCGCATCGAACATGTTGCTGAGGCCCAGCAGCTTTTCCACCTTCAGCACGCCTTCTTCTGTAAGCCCAACCGCTTTGTGCTTCTCGTCGACCGTATAATCGCCGGTCGTCCACTTCTGCCCCGGCTCTTTCCCCTCGATCACTTCGCCGCGCGTCAGAAACGGAATGATGCGGTTGATCTTGTAATATTTGTCGGTCGATTCCTCGCTCGGACCTGAAATAATCAGCGGCGTCCGCGCTTCGTCGATGAGGATGGAATCCACTTCGTCGACGATGGCGAAAAAGTGTTCCCTCTGCACGCAATCGGCGATGCGGAACTTCATGTTGTCGCGCAGATAATCGAAGCCGTACTCGTTGTTGGTGCCGTAGGTTATGTCGCAGCCGTAGGCGGCCTTGCGCTCCTGGTCGTCCAGATCGTGAACGATCACGCCCACCGTCAGGCCCATGAATTTGTAGATCCGGCCCATCCATTCCGAGTCGCGCTGAGCCAGATAATCGTTCACCGTAACCACGTGGACGCCTTTGCCGGCCAGCGCGTTCAGATACACCGGCAGCGTGGCGACCAGCGTTTTCCCCTCGCCCGTCTTCATTTCGGCGATCTTGCCGCGATGCAGCACCGTGCCGCCGATCAACTGCACGTCGAAGTGCCGCATGTTAAGGACGCGCCGCCCCGCCTCGCGCACCGCCGCAAACGCCGGGACCAGCAGGTCGTCGAGCGTCGCCCCTTGCGCCAGTTGCTGCCGGAACACGGCCGTTTGTCCGGCCAGTTCTTCGTCCGATAGCTCCTGCATGCGTGGTTCAAGCTCATTGATGGACGCGATAAGAGGCCGCATTGCCTTCACTTCGCGCGCGTGCTTGGTGCCAAAAATCTTGGCGAGAATATTGTCGAGCATAATCGATCCTCCAGGTTAAATTAGGGCTAACTTCGAAACGCGGGATGCGGTTCCAGTTAGCAGCGGAGGAATTCGCGTTGATGGCGCCGTTCGAAAGAATCGACGGCGGCCACGCTCGCCACTAAGCACAGCGAGCTGCGAAACGGAGTGGCCGTCAATGCGGCCAGCGCGAACGCCGCTTCCGGCGCGTGTGTAAACGGCCGGTCAGGCGACGCATGCTCGGAAACGGAAAGGACAAACGGCGCGACCAACCGTAAATAGCGCGCCGTCGAATCATGGGAGGAATGAAGGACAGGCGTACCGGAGCCAGCAAGTAAGCTGGCAGCCAGCGCGGATAAACTGAATAAAATGCGCGCAGTCAACGAAATATGCCCTAATCGCATTTTAGCATTTTTGTAGGGCGGACGCCCTCGTCCGCGCCGGACCCCCGGTCCGGCACAACCTTCAGATTCCTTGGGTCCGTGTGGCGCACGCGCCCACGCGTGCCGTGTCGCCACTCGTGTTTTGGATGCGCCCAATTGCCGCACCAATAGCAATGAAAACCTCGGTCCGTTGTGGGGCAGGTTGCCAACCTGCGGACCGATTGTCAATCGGTCCATCCGGGCGCAGCCCGGACACCTTGTGGGGCGGCGCCATGCGCTGCCAGCGATAGATCTCTACCGAGCCGTGACCCCAGGGAGCGGAGTCTTCGTGGAGGTTTTCGAGAGTGGCGACACCCGCTACCTGGCAAGCTTATGAGGCGGCGGCTCCTTTTTTTCCGTCTTCGGAACCGCTTTGACCTCGGCTTCTTTGATGACAGGAGGCTTCGGTGCCGCAACGGGCTGACTCGCCACAGCGGCGGCCGGAATATGCTCAAAAGAATCCCGGTCATTTCTCGCCCGCGCCTCGTCAAATGCGCGAACCGCGTCAAGACTGCGGTCGAGTACGAAGCCTCGAATCTCCTTGCCGTTCACACTGGCGGTCACGAAGTAGCAAAAAACGTGTGCATTCTCAGGTGTTCCACCGATTGGGATAGCGGGGGCAAAAGCCGTAGTCTTATATGTGTACCCTTACGTCGCGTTTTTCATCCTATGGCAAGCCCCTGCGCAGCAGGCCGGCGTTCCGTTAATAGACGATTGCTCCGATTCGGCGACGGTTCTCGCGACTCTTGCCGTCAGCGCACCGGTCGAAGTGCGTTCCGCGATCGCCGGTAACGTCAAGACCTGCTACGCGGTGACGGCAATGGTCGATGGCAAGCCGGTCAAGGGATACGTGCAAGGCAATGACCTCACCGCGGTAGCCGAGTTCGAACGCCAGCGCGTAGCCGCCTCGATTGTGAAGGCCGCGCCTTCCGAACCTGCCGCAACCGCTCCACCTGTCGCGCCACCCGTTGTTGCGGTCGAAAAACCTCACTATCCGCCATTCGCGAATTTCTCAGCAAAAGACATGAAGGGAAAGTTCGTGAGTGCCCGTGGCTTGAAAGGTAAAGTGAACCTGGTCTGCTTCTGGTCCCCGGCCAGTAAGACTTCTTTCCAGGAATTGATAGCCGTGGTGCGCTTGTACAGTCAATTCCATAAAGACGGCGTGGATGCTTTGGCGGTGAATCTATCGGGCGATTCGGAGGAGCTTCGCGATACGGTCGGCGATCTTAGGCTGGCGTTCCCGAACGTGCCAAATGGCTACGAGGTCGCGGCGAGGTACAACATCGAGTTTGCCACTCTGCCCAGGACCTACGTGCTGAACGAGAATTACGAAATAATCACCTCCGCATTGCATGGCAAAGCTCTCGAAGACTTTGTCAAAAAACTGATCGGCGAAAAGTAGCGAGGCTGTGTGGGCCGCCTGGCAGGCGAAACCGCCTGCCCCACACTACTTTGCAAGTTGCTTACCTGCTGTGGTGGCGCAGGCGGTTCCGCCTGCGTTTTTCAGTATCTACCAGGGCGGTCCACCGGAGTGCGTACGAATCCCCCGACTCACGCCAGGGGTTATAACCCCGTCCCGTCAGGGCGGGGATTCCGACCAATCGGATGGCCGGAACGATATCACTGGACCGGGCTCAGATGGCACGCATTACGCGGAATAACTCTGCAATCGCTCTGACTCGATTACTTAGCGATTCGCAGAATTTCGGCCGCAATGGTCGCGAACGCGGCATTGATATCGGCTGAGGTCGGAGCGAGAATGAAGGCTCCTGTCGCCTCAGACGAGTTGTAGATCCCGCTCGCGGTAGTGTTGCTTACCCGATTGAGCAAATCCTGGTTAAGGGTGCCGGTCGTCGCGTTTCCGAGGCCGATGCTGTAGATAATCACGCCGGAAAGGCTTTTGCCAATGTTGTTCAAGTAAGCCGAAGCGGAAGCCGGCTCCGTCGCGCCTCCCCGGATCGAAATTGCCGCCTGGTCCGTGCCATTTTGGGCCATGCTAGATGCATTTTGATTCGATCCGCTACCTATAGAAAGGCACTGTTGGGTGCCACAGGTGACATACGGGCCCGTTGGCTGATACCCGCTGGCGAGATTATCGCCGAAGACATCCACCTCCGGAACGCCTATGAAATCGGAGTAATTTGTTTCGCTGCTCAAAAATGCACACTTTTTTCCACCTTGCCCGTCGGTCGTGAAGGTGGTGTTCGTGTCGTCAGGAGGAACGGTTCCATTGCCTGTAGGCTTCAGGAGACCGAAGAATGTATCGCCTCCGGTATAGGTGTTATACAACCCGTTCAGGTATTTGTAGGGGATAGACGCGGTGGCGGGATTCGGAAATTCGCAGCTGCTGCTGGTGGCAATCGGCATGTTCACATTGACGCCCGTCGGAGTTCCGTCTGTGAAGAACAGAATTACGTTTAAAGCGGCGGGCTCCGCCAATCCGACGAGCTGGTCGTATGCGGTCCAGAGCGCCATAGGAGAGCTCGTCGAGCCTGCGCAGGTGATTTGGTTGATAATGGTTGGAACATTCACGGTCGCTGTCTGGAAATCATTGGCAATCGGGAAATCCGCATTTGTGCTCGATGCGAACGTGACCAAGCCGACGTTATCGCTGCCGTTGGCGAATTTATTCACGAAATTAATCGCCGCTTGCTGCACCGCTGCGCACGAACCACTCGCCTGGAGCGAGCCGGACCGGTCCATTACCAACACCACGTTAACGTCGCGTCGGGTAACAGTCGCGGAGGCAATAACATTCGTGGAAGTGAAATTAAGCCAGCGCATGAACAGCGTCGGAACATTGGCGTGAGCGGTGACGGAAACGGTTCTCTGATTCGCCACCGTTTCATCGATCGTGATGTCCGTGGCCTGATTGACCGTGACGCTGTTGGTGAAAAAGAAGCTGGTGGGATAGTTGAGGAAAACGTACTGAGCCGCAGCCTGTGCGGCGGCGGTCTTCTGTGCGGCGTCGTTGGTCCCCCTGGAGAGGCCTTCGGCGCCGGCGAGGGCGGCTCCGTCGACCGCGCCTTGCAAGCGTGCCTTATCCACGTAAAGCAACGTTACATCGATGGCCAGACCGATCACCGGGATGAGAATGACCAGCATGATGCTGGTCACAATTACGGCTATGCCCCGCTCGGCTTGTCTTGTTCTCTTTTTCATACTTCCGTCCTTTGCATCAGCAATCATCGCTATCAACCGTGCTAGTTGAAGATAAAGCAGCTATAAGCTCCGCCGGCGGTACTGAAACCAAGGAATCCAATATCCGGATACTGGAAATAGGTCTCCACTACGTAGGCAATATTTCCCTGCGGCTGAACCGGCGGCGTGGAGGTGAGCCCGGCTGAGGCGGCCGCCGCGTCGATTTGCGTCTCAAATCCGCTGGTGCGGACCGAGGAGTTTGAGTTACTCAGGTACACGCTGGCCGAAATGTTGCCCTCGGCGTCCAGCAGAGATGAGGCCGGAGTCCCGAACTGGCTGGCACGCAGCGACGAATTCCCCACCACGATTCGCTGCGTAAACACCGGCAGACCGGCATTGGTGCAGGGCGAAACAGCCGCCGCCGTACAATCCGCCGCGTAAACCGTTTGTATCTGCGAAAGGATGATGACGCCGTTGCCGCCCGTTGCCGTCATGCCAACCCCCAATGCGAGATCCTGGACAATAATGTTCTGCGGCGTAGTCTGCGTAAAATCGACGCCGTCGGAATACATGTGCGCCACGTCGCGGTCCACCTGGACACACTGAATGTAGCGGCCCATCATGACTCCCAGGCCGACGGATCCGAAGAACAGCAGGGAGAGGCAGGGAACCACGATCGCAAATTCCAGGATGGTGCTTCCGCTCTGCCGTTGCCGCTTCCGTGGATTCATCTTAAGTCGCCTCATATGGTTCACCTTGCGGGCAGAATGCCGCCGGGCGGAGCTTCCATCACATCGGAGGAGGAAGCGCTAAAGGTCAGAATTCCCGTGCCTCTCCACACCGGAGCCATCCAGCTATGCTGCACGGATGCATAAACCACGCAGATGTTTCCTTGAGCGTTACTCCCCGTTCCAGTAGCTGCGGCGAGCGTGGTTCCGTTGTAGTAGGTAATCGTGAAGACCGTTTTGCTGGCGGCGATGTCGGCGGCATTGATGAACCCCATGGAATAGCTTTCCGCAACCGCTAAGATCGCTGCGTCCTGCCCGTTGGAGCCGGTTTGCTGCGTAATCGCGAATCGTACCCCTTCGCGAACAGCTTCTCGAATCGTGTTCTGAATAAAAAGGGCGAATGGAAAATCGATCATCGCAAAGAACATCGCCATCATCGGCAACAGCACCAGCGCGCCTTCGAGAATCGCTGATCCGCCCTGTCTTCGCGATCTTCGTAATACGTGGTTTTTGCGCATGGAGCCCATCTAACCGGCCTTATGTGTAATCATCGGCGGAATTGCCGCGATGCAACAATAGAGGAAATTACTTAGCTCTTTCGCGGTTTTGGATCTAGCGAGGGAGTAAGCTCGGGGTTTTCTCTGGTGGTATCCTCAAAGTAGATTGTTCCCGAAGCTATTTACCATCGGCAGCTTCTACTTGCCCACCTACGGAGTCTTAGTCGCCCTAGGGTTTCTTGCCGGGCTTTCGGTCACCGTAAAATTGGCGAAAAAGGGTGGCTTAGACCCCGAAAAAGTGACAAATCTAGCTGTTTATGTCGCATTAGCGGGCCTTATCGGGGCAAAATTACTCATGATTGTGTTCGATTGGCCCGATATCCAGATTTTTTCACTCGCTACATTGCAAGCCGCCGGAGTGTTCCAAGGCGGGCTGATTCTGGCCCTGGTCGCCGCGTTTTTCTATATTCGACACAACAAGTTACCGGTATTAGCGGTGTCCGATGCTTTCGCTCCCGGGGTGGCCATAGGCCATGCTATCGGAAGGCTAGGCTGTTTTGCCGCCGGCTGCTGCTGGGGCAAAGAATGCCACCTGCCTTGGGCCGTAACCTTCAAGAATCCAGAGGCTTACGGGTTGACGGGAGTCCCGCTTGGAGTCCCTCTGCATCCCGCGCAGCTCTACGAATCGGCCACCGAAGCCCTTTTGTTTGCTTTCCTTTACTGGCGCTATCAAAAACCGCACGCCCCTGGACAAATCATCGGGCTCTATCTGCTGATCAGCTCGATTGCGCGCTTTCTTATTGAATTTGAACGCTTTCATGAGCAAGCGACGGCCTACGGGCTTTCGATCACCCAGTGGATCGCCATCGGATTAGCCATTGCCGGCGCGATCTTGTTGACCCCTAAAGCTCAACCCTTAATCAGCCGTTCTGTATAGATAGGATGGTTTCTAAAAATCGGCGCGGCTTCGTGCTCATCGCGATGTCCATTACTATGCTGCTGTTGTTGGCAGTAATGGGGTTAGCGTTCGATGTCGGGCGCATTTACATCGCCCGCAACGAAGCGCAAGTCTTTACCGACGCAGCCGCGATGGCGGCGGCATCGAAACTGGACGGCACCCAAGCGGGCTTGGATCGTGCGCGCGAAGCGGTAGCCAATGTGCCGATGCGGTGGAACCTGGGAACACAGGAGTTTCATGGAGTTACCGTCGAATTTGATTCCAAGGATCCAGCCAGCGTTACCACGGTTGTGGTAACCGCCCCCGATAATAGTGTCGAAATCACGTTTCTGCGCGCGGTCGGCGGTCCGAATAATTTTGTGGTGCCCGCCCACGCCGCCGCGATGGCGAATCCGGTGAGGCTGACGCAATGAGAAAGAATCAGGGCGGCCATGCCATGATCGAGCTTGCGCTCTGCGCCGGAGTCATGGTTTCCTGTCTCGCCGGGACCTTTCAATTCGGGTATACATTCTATGTTTACAATCAGTTGGTAACGGCGGTCGGCAACGGCGGAAGGTATGGCGCGATGCGAACCTATCGCGGGGCAGATCTCGAAAAGGGTCGTGCCGCGATTCAAAATATGGTGGTTTATGGCGACGCGAGGCCGACTGAGCTGATGCCCGTCGTCACCGGTTTGCGTCCTGATCAGGTTGAAGTGGAATGGGTTAAGGACGACAAAGGAGTACCCACGGCGGTTCACGTGGCGATTCGCAATTATCCGGTAAATGCGGTTTTCAAGACCATTTTCCTTGACGGGCGCCCGGGCGTGGAGTTTCCGTTTGTCGGGAGATATGCGCCGGCGGAGCGTGAGCCGTGAGAAAAGGACAAGGGCTGGTGGAAGCCACCTTCGTTTTGCTGGCATTTTTCGCGTTGTTGCTGGGCGTGATCGATTGCGGGCAGGTGCTGTTCGCTCATCAGGCGTTGGTCGAGCGCGTACGATCCTCCGTGCGATGGGGCGTGGTTCATCCCTGGCAAGGACCTGATCAAATCACCAATTTAATTCTCTACGACCAGACCACCGAACCTCGCGTGGCGGCGGACGGGTATCTGGGTCTGACGCGAAAGAACGTGCTGGTGCGCTATCAGCCGGCGACGGCGGAGCGGCCGGACGACGAGACGCTTACGGTCGAGATCGTCAATTTCGAGTGTCATTTTTTCTCGCCCGTCATTGGGAAAACGCTGGTGAATCCGAGACCGGTGATGATCAGCGCGCCGGTGTCGTTTAAGACGCCCTGATATCCTTGTTAGTTGGCAACCGTAAAACCTTTCCAACCTTTCCGCTATACAGCGAAGGCCGGCGATCCGGCGAATCTGCTCACGCAGCCTTACGACAAGATCAGTCCGCAGATGCATGCGCGGTATCTGGAGGCGAGTCCGTACAATCTGGTGCGGATCATCCTGGGTGAGAAACACGAGTTTGATAACGACTCGAAAAATGTCTACACGCGGGCCGCGGGGTATCTGGACCAGTGGATTCGGGAGGACGTGCTGGCGCAGGATGCGGCTCCGGGCTTCTATGCGTACTCGCAGGAATTTGTGGAGCCGGATTCGGGCCAAACGCTGAAGCGGCAGGGCTTCATCGGGCTCGGCAAATTGGAAGATTATTCGGCGGATATTGTGTACCGGCATGAGCAGACGCTGACGGGTCCGAAGAAAGACCGGCGTGAGCTACTGAATCATACACGGGCGCATTTCGAGCAGCTTTTCATGTTGTATTCCGATCCGGCGGGCGCGGTCGACGCGATTTTGAGCGAGGCTTCACAAGGCGAGCCAATTTTGGATGTGTTCGACGAATATGGGGCGCGGCATCGCGTGTGGCCGATCACCGGTGCGCCGCAAGTTGCGGCCATCGAATCTTTAATGAGCGATAAAAAGCTGCTGATCGCCGACGGGCATCATCGTTATGAGACGGCGCTGGGGTATTCGAAAGATCATCCGGAGGCGCAGTATGCAGTGATGACATTCATCAACATGCATGCGCCGGGGTTGAAAATTCTGGCGACGCACCGAGTGCTGCGCGGGATCGATCCGAGCGGCTTTCACGATCGGGCAAAGGAGCACTGGAGGGCGACGGCTCTGCATTCTGTTGACGAACTGAAGCGGGCGCTGGCGGCGACGCAAGAGTCGATTGTGCGGATCGGGCTGGTGACGGGGGCGGGGCAGCATTTGCTGGAACGGCCACGGGTGGATGGTGAGCTGGATGTGCCGGTGCTGCATCGCGATATTCTCCAAGGGCTGCTCGGGATCAGTGAAGAAGATGTGCGCGAGGAGAAGCATATTAAGTATGTCCGCGGGATCGATGCGGCGGTGGCGGAAGTGCGGGAAGGGGATGCCGAGGTCGCGTTCATTCTGGAACCGACGCCGATCGGCGAGATGGCTCGGATCGCATTTGCGGGGGGAGTGATGCCGCAGAAGTCGACGGATTTTTATCCTAAGTTGTTGAGTGGGGTTACGATTTATAGGTTGGGGTAGATGAGTGGAATCCCTTTTGAGTGGGATCGACGAAAGGATTTAGCGAATCGGCGGAAACACGGCGTCGGTTTTGCGGAGGCGAGCACTGTTTTCGGCGACCCGCTCTCGATCACGATTCCAGACCCAGATCATGGCACCGACGAAGAGCGCTTCATTATTATCGGAATGTCGAGCGAGCGCAGGCTGCTGATTGTGGTTCATACTGATAGAGGAGAGCGAATCCGCCTGATCAGCGCACGCTCTGCGACAAAGCATGAAAAACGCAACTATGAAGGACGCTCCCGCGAAACGCCGTACCAGTGAGATGAGAGCTGAGTACGACTTTTCCGCCGGCGTTCGGGGCAAGTACACAGGCAGAATGCAAGAAATGGCCGCCTTCGGAAGCAGATGGCTGGATCAGAGAATCGAGGCGATAAACATCTGCATGGGTGCCGGTTTTGCAGAAGCGGCGTTGACGCTTCTGTATTCGGGAATTGACACGCTCGCGTTCCTGGGCGCGCCTGCCGGTGCCAAGGACGTGAAGCAGGACGATTTCGTCAAGTGGTGCGACCGGTACATCGTGCCGCTTCTGAGCTCGACGGCTGCAGGGGCCGACCTTTATGGCGCTCGTTGTGGCGTGCTCCACACATCTAGTGCCGCGTCGAGGATGGGCCGTCAAGGGGATGCGCGTGAGGTCTGGTATCACTTCAAAGATCGGGCGGGAGTGAATCTAATGGCAAACACACCTCGGCCAGCGTTGATGCTTGAAATCGAGGCTCTCGTTGACGCTTTTGGGAAAGGTAGTCGGCAGTTTGTTGCTGATCTCGAAGGAGACCCAGTGCGGCGAGCCAATGCGCAAGAGCGCGCCGGGCAGTTTTTTAGTTGGGGAATTCTAGCGAGCGGCCGTGGTTCGATGATGACCCGCTGATCCTTCGCCAATTGGCCGCGTTTTCGCAGGTCGATAGACTTGGGTACACTTGAAGCGGCAATACGATTTCGCTCAAGGCAAGCGCGGAGCCGTGGTGCAGATGCCTCCTGGCAAGACCCGCGTAACCATCCGGCTCGATACTGATCTTTTGGACTGGTTCCGCGACGAGGTAGATAGAGCCGGCGGCGGCAACTATCAGAGCCTCATTAATCTCGCGCTTCGGGATTTTGTGAATCGGAGCAAGGAACCTCTGGAGAAGACGCTGCGGCGGGTTATTCGGGAAGAGCTTCGGCGGGCCGGTTAGCTACGAAGAGAGCCGCCTCGAAAGGTGGCTGCCGGCAAATTGCACGCCCCACATGCGTCTGATGGCAGCCTCTTAAGCCCGAGCCCGCCTCGAAACTGGGACACGATTCCTCCAAACGCCCCCACCTCAACTCCTGGCTTTCAATCACCTCCCGCCTCCACCCGCGCTTCCCCCGTTCTCCCGGTGCTACAAACAAATCGAAAAGGAAAAGAAACATATGTCAACTCCGCATCGAGCCGAAATCAACCGGGCGAATGCCCAGCACTCCACCGGCCCCAAAACCGAAACCGGCAAGAAACTATCTTCCCTCAACGCCCTCCGCCACGGACTCACCGGCCAGATCGTCGTCATGCCGTCCGAAGACCTGCAAGCGTACCAGCTACATCTAAAATCCTTCACCGACGAGTATCATCCCGAAGGCGCAACTGAATCCCACCTTGTCCAAGCGCTGGCCGACGCCTCCTGGCGTCTCAACCGGGTCGCCGCACTCGAAACCAATCTCCTCATCCTCGGCATCACGCACGAATGCGACCCCATCGCCGGCGCCCTAGCCATCGCCTCCGCGCTCGAGAGCCAGTCGAAAGCGCTATCGAATCTGAGCATGCACAGCCAGCGCCTGTCCCGTCAATTCGAAAGGACCGTGGCGCAGCTCCGCGAGCTCCAGAAAACCCGCCGAGCCCAGGAAAGTCACGATTTGAACGATCTCCTCGACATTATGGAAATGTGTGAGTCTCAAGGAGAAACCTACGATCCGTCCGAAGATGGCTTCGTTTTTTCATCAACCCAAATCGACCAGGCAATCCGCACCCGCAACCGCGAACGTCTGATCAAAGAAGCCTTCGAAAGCGCCGCCGCATAGAAAAGCTTCAACTAAGTTTCGCCGCCGCGGTGTATAGAATATAAGCTATGCGCAAAATAAGAACCGCGATGTTCGGCACCGGCTTTATGGGCAAGGTGCATACTGAGGCGATACGCCGATTGGGTAATGTGGAGGTGACCGCCGTGGCCGGCGTCGACCAAGCGGATGCCGAGAAGTTTGCTGCCGCGTTCGGCATTCCACGGGCCGCAGGGTGGCAGGAGCTGCTGGCCGATAAAGAGATTGACGCAGTGCACATCTGCACGCCGAATTATCTGCACTACTCGATGGCGAAGGCGGCGCTGGAGGCGGGGAAGAATGTCCTGTGCGAGAAGCCGCTCACGATGACTTATGCCGAGGCGCAGGAGCTGGCGGCGTTGGGTGCGGCGAAGAATCTGGCGAATTGCGTGAACCACAATTTGCGCTGCTATCCACTGGTGCAACAGGTCCGGAGCATGATCGAGGCGGGCGAGTTGGGCGACGTTCTCATTGTGAATGGCACTTACTTTCAAGACTGGCTGCTCTACGACACGGATTGGAACTGGCGCGCGCAGGCCGCGGAGAACGGGGCGCTGCGGGCGATGGGCGATATCGGGTCGCACTGGATGGATCAGATTCAGCATGTGACGGGGTTGAAAATTACGTCGCTCTGCGCGGATTTGCAGACCTTTCACCACACGCGCAAGAGGCCGAAGGGCGCGGTGGAAACGTTCACGGGGAAGAAGCTGGCTCCGAGCGATTACGATTCGGCGGAGATTACGACGGACGATTTCGGAGCGGTGCTGGTGCGTCTGGGCGAGCGGGCGCGCGGGTCGTTTGCGGTGAGCCAGATGTCGGCGGGACGCAAGAACCGGTTCGAATTTGAGGTTTATGGGACCAAGTGCGGGGTGGCGTGGAATCAGGAGCGTCCCGATGAATTGTGGATTGGGCAGAGGAATTCGCCGAACCAGCTCATGATCAAAGATCCGTCGTTAATGGACGCGCGGGCGGCGACTTTTGCCGATCTGCCGGGCGGGCACAGCGAAGGCTACGACGATTCGCACAAGCAGAATTTCCGGCGGTTTTATAAGAGAGTCGCGGACCCGGCGGCGGCGATCGAGTATCCGACGTTCGCCGATGGGGCGCATGGGATGGGACTGCTCGAAAAGGTGCTGGAGAGCTCGAAGACTCGGGCTTGGGTAGATTGTTAAATTAGTCGGGGACTTTTTCGGCACTTGGGACGTCTAATCGAGAAATGAATCTCGGACGGCGGCAAGTGCTGGCGATGGCGGCGGGCTCTCTCGTCTTACAGGGGCAGGAATTCGAAGTGGCTTCGATCAAGCCGAGCGATCCTGCTGCCCGCGGTACGCGCGTTCAACTGGAGCGTGGAAGGTTCACGGGATCGAACCTGACTGTGAAATTTCTGATCCAGTTCAGCTACGAGGTTCGCGAGTTTCAGATCCAGGGCGGACCGGGATGGATCGGCACCCAAGGTTACGATATCACGGCCAAAGGCGGGGGCGACGCTACAGAAGAGGACGTGCCGCCGATGATGCAGGCGCTGCTGAAGGAACGGTTCAAGCTGGTGCTGCATCGCGCGACCAAAGAGCTTCCGATCTATGCGCTGGTGGCGGCGAAGGGCGGTCCGAAAATGAAGGCCAGCGCGAGCAGCGGCGAAAAAGGCGTGAGCATGCGGACGCGCCGAGGCCTGATCGAGGTCCAACAGATAACGATGGCGGAGCTCGCGACGCAGTTGGCGCGGATCCTGGGCCGCTCCGTCGTCGACCGGACGGAGCTGGCGGGCGAATACGATTTCAAACTCGAATGGACGCCGGATGAGGCTGAGCCGGGGGGCGCAAGGGAGCCGGGCACGATTCAAGTGGAGGGCACGGGTCCATCGATTTTCACCGCCCTACAGGAACAACTCGGGCTGAAGCTGGAATCGACGAAAGGGCCAGTCGAGATCCTGGTGATCGAGCGGGTGGAGAAGGCGTCGGAGAACTAGGGCGGTTGACGTACGATGCGCGTCGTACTAATAATATAGGGATGAAGCGCATCTGTGTTGCGGCGGCGGTCGTAATGTTGTGCCAGGCTCAGCCGCCTGCGTTTGAAGCTGCCTCGGTGAAGTTGGATCGCTCCGGAAGGGAGCAGCGGTGGCATCGGGAGCCGGGCCGGCTGGCGGTGGAGAATCTGACGTTAGGCGATCTGGTGCGGTACGCGTACGACGTGCACAGTAATCAGATTTCGGGTGGACCGGCGTGGTTCGATACGGACCGCTGGGATATTGTCGCGACGGCGGGCCGGGAGATCAGCGAGAGCGAGCGGCGGCGGATGCTCCAGACATTATTGGCGGAGCGATTTCAACTTACGATCCGGAGGGAGATGAAGGATCTTCCAGTGTATGCGCTGGTGGTGGCGAAGGGTGGGCCGAAGTTGAAGGCGAACACGGATGGCATTGAGCGGGACGAAATGGACGTGAGCGCGGCGGGATTCAGCCAGCTTTTTTGCCAGGATGTGCCGATGTCGAGAATCGCCATGATCCTGTTCAATCCGACGGGGCGAATCGTGATCGATCGAACAGGGATTGAGGGGAACTTCGATTTCAAGTTGGAATGGATGCCCGATTCCGCGCGCGCTGCGGGCAATCCAGACGGAGCATCGATCTTCACGGCGGTGCAGGAGCAGTTGGGGTTGAAGCTGGAGTCGACGAAAGCGCCAGTGGAGATATTGGTGATCGAGCGGGCGGAGAGGGCGACGGAAAATTAGCGCGGTTGACAGGTGCTTTAGTTAGTACTAATAATTTAGTATGTATGCCTATTACATGCAGGCGACGCCGGCGTTCGAGGTCGCGACCGTTAAATCCGGAGGCCCGGAAGTCGGCGGATTGATTTACATCAATACGGGCAAGATCCTGAATGGGGTGGTCACGCTGGCCAATGCGACGTTGAGCGATTGCCTCAAGTTTGCCTATTCGCTGACGACGGACGATCAGATTGCCGGTCCGGAGTGGATCAAGCAGAAGGAGGTTCGCTTCGAGGTGACGGCGAAGGCTGCGCCGGAGACTCCCGCGGATCAGTTGATGCTGATGCTGCAAGCGTTGCTCAAGGAGCGGTTCCAGATGACTCTGCATACCGAGCAGAGAGAAATGGCGCATTACGAGTTGGTGATTGGGAAAAACGGGCCGAAATTGAAGGTATCGACCGTTGGCCCGGGCGAGGCTCGCGGCGCGGCGCGGCTGGACGGGATCTCCTCGAACCGGATGCAGATGAACAAGCTTGCGATGTTGCTTTCGCGCATGACGCGGATGCCGGTGCTCGATAAGACGGGTCTCGATGGGTTTTATCAGTTCGATTTGCGATATGCCGATGAGGTTTCGGCGCCGGCGGGCGAGAATCGGTCCGGCCCCTCGATTTTTACGGCCGTACAGGAGCAATTGGGGCTCAAGTTGGAGTCGCGAAAAGGGCCGGTGGAGGTCCTGGTGATCGATCATGCGGAAAAAACGCCGGTCGATAATTAGGCGACAATGGAATTACTTCTGAACACCGGCCACGCTGCCGTCGTCTGTCTATACATGGCAACAGGCGTGAAAGTGCAGACACACCTGACGATGCAGAACGTCCGCTGCTGCACTGCATGAATTGAATGGGCCTATGGCGTGCAAGCGCCGCGGGGAGCGGTAAGGGGTAACATCTGAAAATTAAATATTACCTGCTGTGCGGTGTGATGGTTTGGCTGGCGGCGTTGGCGTCGGCGTCCTCCTTATATGAGAGCCCGGCAACTTCGGAGCGCCATGGGCATGTCCAATTCGGCGGTCTGCCCCTTCCCGGCGCTACGGTGACGGCGTCTCAGGGTGATAAAAAGATCGTCGCGCTGACCGATGCGGCGGGTGCCTATTCATTTCCCGACCTGCCCGATGGAGTCTGGACCATTGAGGTCGAGATGTTGTGCTTTGTTCCGGTCAAGCAGGAAGTTACACTGGCAGTGGACGCGGCAATTCCGGACTGGGACTTGAAGTTGCTTCCTCTCGATCAGATCAAAGCCGCGGCCGGACCGCAGCCGGAGTCGCCGGTGTCTGTCGCGATCAACGCGCCAGCCACTCCTGCCGCGAGCGATGCACCGCCGCCCAAGAAATCGAAGAATGCCCCGCCGCCTCCCGCGAATACGCCGGGAGGTTTCCAGCGCACCGATGTGAACGCGTCCAATCCGGCTGCGGCGGCGCAGGCAAACGCGCCGGCCGCAAATGCAAACACGCCCGCCAGCGACGACCTGAGCAAGAGCGCTGCCGATGGCTTCCTGGTCAACGGCACCTCCAATAACGGAGCCAGCTCGCCGTTCGCCACGAATCCCGCGTTTGGGAACAATCGCCTCGGCATGAGGGGATTGTATAACGGAGGGTTCGGATTCACTCTCAACGATTCGGTGTTGAACGCCAATTCCTATTCGCTCACCGGCCAGGATACGCCGAAGCCCAGCTACAACCTGTTCAGTGGTCTGGCAACGCTCGGCGGTCCGCTGAAAATCGGGCATCTGTTTGTGACGCCTCCGAATTTTTTCGTGAATTATCAATGGACGCGGAATCAGAATGCCACCATCGGCACGGGCAAAATGCCGACCGAAGCGCAGCGGGCGGGAGATTTCTCCACGCTTGGCACGGCGATTACCGATCCAACCACTGGCCTTGCGTTTCCCGGTAACATCATTCCGCAGACGCGCATCAGCCCGCAAGCGCTCAGCCTGCTGAGTCTTTATCCATTGCCGAATTTTTCCGGAACCCAGTATAACTATCAACGCGCCTTAGTCAGTCCTCAGCATCAGGACCAGATGCAATCGCGGCTGAGTAAGAACATCAATCGCAAGAATCAGATTTGGGGAGTATTTCAGTTTCAGAGCATTCGTTCCGATACGCCCTCCTTGCTCGACTTTATCGATACCAGCGATACCTTTAACCTCACCACGAACGTCAACTGGCGGCATTCTTTTACCAATCGATTGTTCGCGACTTTCCAGTATCAGTTCAGCCGGGCATCCAATCGCGGGATTCCTAATTTCGCCTATAAGGAAAATATTTCAGGCGAAGCGGGCATCACTGGAAACAACCAACAGCCGCAGAATTGGGGTCCGCCCGCGCTGAACTTTTTGAGCGGGATCTATCCCCTCAGTGACTCGAACGAGTCCGTGACTCATTATCAGACCAGCGCGGTTTCAGACAACAACTATTGGATTCACGGCCGCCACAATATCCAATTCGGCGGCGATTTTAAAAAGCAGCAGTTCAACATAAACGGGCAATCGGATCCGCGCGGTGTATTCACCTTTACCGGCGCTGCCACCGGTAACGATTTTGCCGGATTCCTGCTGGGAATCCCCGATACCAGCCAGCTCGCCTTCGGCAACGCGGATAAGTATCTGCGCGATACGATTTATGACGGCTATATCACCGACGACTTGAGAGTCAGTCCGAGTCTCACGATGAACGTGGGCGTTCGTTGGGATTATTGGTCGCCGATCACCGAACTATACGGCCGCCTGGTGAATCTGGACGTGGTTCCGGGCTACTCGAACGCAGCGCCGGTGGTGGCGAACGACCCCGTCGGCCCGTTGACAGGCATGAGATATCCAGACTCGCTGATGAAGCCCGATAAGCATGAATTTCAACCTCGCATCGGGATTTCATGGCGTCCTCTGCCGGCGTCCTCGATGGTGGTTCGGCTGGGCTACGGAGTCAACTACAACACGTCAGTCTATCAATCGATCGCGGGGCAACTGGACCAGCAAGCGCCGCTTTCGAAGAGTTTAAGCGTGCCGAATAGCCCCAGTGATCCGCTTACGCTGGCGAATGGGTTCAACGCGTCTCCCAACATTAGCACCGATAATTTCGGGATCGATCCGAATTTTCGCATCGGCTATGTCCAAACCTGGAAGGCTGAGGTGCAGAGGGATCTGCCGGGCGCGCTCATCATGACGGCGACGTATCTCGGGATCAAAGGAACGCGCGGCGTGCAGGAGTTTTATCCGAACACCTATCCGTACGGAGGGGTCAATCCATGTCCAACCTGTCTTTCCGGATATGCGTACATGACTTCGAACGGTAATTCCACGCGCGAGGCTGGACAAATGCAAGTGCGGCGCCGGCTGCACAACGGCATCACCGCGAGTGTGCTCTACGTCTATTCGAAATCGATCGACGATGCGGCGCTGGGCGGCAGAGGGCAGGGAAGTCTGGCGGTCGCGCAGAACTGGCTGGATCTTAGCGGGGAGCGTGGACTTTCCAGTTTCGATCAGCGCCACCAGGTGACATTCAGTGGCCAATATACCACCGGGATGGGAATGCACGGAGGCACGCTGCTTAGCGGCTGGCGCGGTGGGTTGTTTAAGGAGTGGACCTTCCTGACCAATATTACGGCCGGCACCGGGAACCCGTTGACGCCCACCTATTTTGTTCCGACGGAGGGCACGGGAAACGTCGGATCCCTGCGGCCGGAGTATACCGGTGCGCCGCTCTATGACGCTCCGCCTGGACTTTCTCTGAACCCCGCCGCCTATGCCGCGCCCGCGCTGGGTACCTATGGAAATGCCGGCCGTGATTCCATCACGGGGCCATTTCAATTTTCCCTGAACGTATCGATGGCGCGAGTCTTCCGGCTGAACGACCGCTTCAATCTCGACCTGCGAGTGGATTCCACGAACACCCTCAACCACGTCACGTATCCTAGTTGGATCACGCAGTTCGGCAGCGCGCAATTTGGACTTCCCGCCACCGCGAATGCGATGCGGCAACTGACGACGACCGTTCGAGTGAGGTTTTAAGATGACGCGATATTCCATATCGACGACGGTTCTTTTCACGATCGCACTGGGATTGTCCAGGCTAAATGCCCAGGCCGTGGGACAAAATAAAACTCCGGGCTCGGGCGATACGCCTACCTTCTCCGTCAGCCGTTCTCTGGTGATCGAAACGGTGCTGGTGAAGGATAAGAGCGGCAATCCGATCGAAGGGCTCACTGCGAAAGACTTCACCATCACTGAGGACGGCGCGGCGCAGGAGATCAAATTTTTCGAATATCAGAGGCTGGAAGAAATCATTAAGAATGCCGAGCCGCTGCCGCCTATCGGCGTCCCTAAATATTTCCAAAAACTGCCCAGCACGCAAATCGCGGGTGAGGTTCCGGGGCAAACGCAATATAAGGATAAAAGGCTGCTGGCGCTATATTTCGATATGACGTCGATGCCGGTTCCGGACCAGATCCGGGCGCTCGGCGCGGCGCAGAAATTCATCAAGACGCAGATGACGCCGGCTGACCTGATCGCCATCATGCAGTATGCCGGCGGCTCCGTGCAAGTGGCGCAGGATTTCACCAATGATCGCGAACGGCTGCTGGGCATCATTCAAACCATGATCGTGGGCGACGGCGAAGGCTTCGACGGGGTCACCAACGACGCCAGCTCTGCCGATACCGGAGCCGCTTTCGGCCAGGATGACAGCGAATTCAACATCTTTAATACCGATCGCCAGTTGTCCGCGCTCCAGACCGCTGCGAAAATGCTGGGGCATCTCAACGAGAAAAAGGCGCTGGTCTATTTCGCCAGCGGCCTGAGTTTGAACGGGCTCGATAATCAGGCCCAGTTGCATGCCACGATCAACGCCGCGATTCGCGCCGGCGTCTCATTCTGGCCGATCGACGCGCGTGGACTGGTCGCCTCCGCTCCTCTCGGCGACGCCACCAAGGGATCGCCGGGCGGCAACGCCATGTATACCGGCCAATCCGCAATGGTCGCGTCGTCGAACTTTTCGCAATCGCAGGACACTTTGTGGACCATGGCCGCGGACACCGGCGGCAAGGCTCTGCTGGACAATAACGATCTTTCGGCCGGCGTCGTGAAGGCGCAGAAGTCGGTTTCGAGCTATTACATCATCGGGTATTACACGTCGAATGACGCGTTGAACGGCAAGTTCCGGCGGGTCAAGATTGCTCTCAATAATGGGCTATCCGCGAGCCTGGATTATAGTCAAGGCTATTACGCCGGCAAGGTATTCGCGAAATTCACGGCCGCTGACAAGGAACGCCAGCTCGAAGACGCGCTGATGCTGGGCGACCCCATCACGGAGCTAACGATTGCCATGGAGGTCGACTACTTCCAGCTAAACCGAGCCGAGTATTTCGTCCCCGTCGCGGTAAAGATTCCTGGTAGCGAACTGGTGCTCGCCCGTAAAGGCGGAGCCGAGCACACTGTCATCGATTTCGTCACCGAGGTGAAAGACGATTTCGGAACCACGGTCTCCAATGTGCGCGACAAGATCGACGCCAAACTCACCGACGCGACTGCGGCTGAGCTGGCGAAGCGCCGCATTCAGTACGTCACAGGCTTCACGCTGCTGCCGGGAAAGTACGTGATTAAATTCCTGGCGCGTGACGCGGAGACAGGCAGGATCGGAACATTTCAAACCAAGTTCGTCATTCCCAACCTGAATAAAGAGGACAAACGTATTCCGATCAGTTCGGTGGTTCTCAGCAGCCAGCGCGACGACATCAAGGATGCTCTCTACAACGCCAGTAAGGATAAGGACAAGAGCGAAGTTGCCAACCCGCTGGTCATTGACGGGCAGAAACTGATTCCCAGCGTGACGCGCGTGTTCAGTAAGAGCAAGGACATGTACGTCTATTTGCAGGCCTATCAACCGGCCGCGACCTCCGTTCAACCGCTGGTGGCGTTCGTCACCTTTTATCGCGGCCAGACGAAGACGTTTGAAACCCCTCCGCTGCCGGTCACCGCCGGACTTAACAATAAACTGAGAACGGTCCCGCTGAAGTTCGATCTTTCACTCAGCAAGCTTCCACCGGGCGAATATCGATGCCAAGTTACGGTCCTCGATCCGACCGGGCAGAAAGCGGCCTTCTGGCAAGCACCCGTCATGCTGATACCGTGAGGTAAAAGCTGCATCGCGCCGCAAATTTTGCGCCGTGTTATGCCGTTCTGGATCCTCTGAACAAGTGCAAAACAAGCGAGATTACGGCCACGATCAACAACAGGTGGATCAATCCGCCCGCGACGTGGAACGCAAACCATGAGACCGCCCAAACCGCGACAAAAAAGAAAAACAACACCAGGAAAATAAAGTCTCGTATCACGATGCACGCTCCTTCCGAAAGCTAAGCATTCGAATCGCCAAACGAAAGGAACTCCCACGCCGCTTTGCGCGTCCTTTAAACTTCACCTATGGAACTCCGGATCGAAAACCTGACGAAAGTTTATCCCAATGGCGTGCGTGCGCTCGATGGCGTGTCTCTCACCATCCCTCGCGGACTCTTTGGACTCCTCGGACCCAACGGCGCGGGAAAGTCGACGCTGATGCGTATCTTAGCTACGCTCCAGGAAGCCGACTCGGGGTCCGTCACCTTCAACGGCCTGGACGTTCTGAAGCAGAAGGAAGAAGTACGCAAGATTCTCGGATATCTGCCGCAGGATTTCGGCGTCTACCCGAAAATCTCCGCGCTCGATATGCTCGACCATCTGGCGCTGCTCAAGGGTTTCGTGCACACCCGGGAACGCCGCGAGTTGGTCGAAGCGTTGCTCCAACGCGTCAATTTATGGGAGGTCCGCAAGAAAGCTCTCTCCGGATTCTCCGGCGGTATGCGCCAGCGTTTCGGAATCGCGCAGGCCCTGATCGGCGATCCCACGCTGCTGATCGTCGACGAGCCCACCGCCGGTCTCGACCCCAGTGAGCGCAATCGCTTCTACAATCTGCTCTCTGAGGTCGGCGAGAACGTCGTGGTGATTCTGTCGACCCACATCGTACAGGACGTGATGGAGCTTTGCACCAACACCGCGATCATCGACCACGGCCGCGTCATGTTCGCCGGCGCGCCGGAGATCGCCATTCGCGACCTCGATGGCAAAATCTGGAGCCGCACCATCGCCAAGTCGGATCTGCCGGATTACGAAAAGCGTTTTAAAGTGATTTCCAATAAGCTGGTCGCCGGACGCCCGCAGATTCACATCTACAGCGATCTTCCACCTCTCGACGACGGATTCCTGGCCGCCGCCCCCGATCTGGAAGACGTGTTTTTCTCCAAAGTGGGGCCCGCTTAAATGCTGTTTCAGATTCTGCGTTTTGAAACCCGCTATTGGGTTCGCGGCTTCATGGTGTGGGTATTTTTCATCATTATCGCGACCATGTTTCTGGCCGCCGCCAGCTCCGATAAGGTCGTCGTCGGCGGCGCTCTTGAAAACACCAATCGCAACGCCCCGTTCGTGATCCAGAACTACTACGGGATCGCCGGCATCTTCGGCCTCCTGATGACCACCGCGTTCGTCAACGCCGCCGCCGCGCGGGACTTCGCGTATAACACCTGGCAGATGGTCTTTTCGACCCCTTTAAAACGTTCGGATTTTATCCTCGGCCGATTCTGCGGCGCGACCATCGTCTCCGTAATCCCCATGCTCGGAGTCTCCGCCGGCATCCTTCTGGCGCGATACATGCCGTGGGCCGATGCCGATCGCTTCGGACCCGTTTACTGGAGCGCCCATCTCAAATCGATTCTCACCTTCGCTATTCCGAATACCGTCTTCGTCGCCGCCGTCATCTTCGCAGTCGCCGCGCTCACCCGCAGCACCATCACTTCGTTCATCGCCGCGCTCGTTCTGCTGGTGGGCTACGCGGTATCCGATTCGTTCCTCAGCGATATCCGCAACGAAACGATTGCCGCCCTTACCGATCCCTTCGGTGCCCGCGCCTACGATCTCATGACGAAATACTGGACCGTTTCCGACCGCAATAAGCTCTCGCTCGGATGGGAAGGCCTGCTGCTCTGGAATCGTCTGCTGTGGCTGTCCGTCTCCGGCCTGATCTTCGCATTCGCCTATTACCGGTTCAGTTTTACGGAGCGCAACAAGAAAGCGAAGAAGATCGATCAGGAAACGGCCATCGCTCCCACGATCGCTTTGCCCTCCTTCCGTCCCTCGCACGGAGCCTACGCCGGATTCCGCCAATTCACCGGATCGGTGGGCACCGAGTTTTTCGGCGTCGTGAAATCCACCTCCTTCATCGTCATTCTTATCGCGTCTCTTTTAAATCTAATCCCGTCGCTGATCTTCTCTGCGAATGAAGGATACGGCAATCAGTCGTTTCCGGTCACCTACTGGGTCTGTAGCATCATCGCCAGCACCTTGTATTCATTCCTGGTCGGGATGGTCACCTATTATGCGGGCGTGCTGGTCTGGAAGGAACGCGACGCGCGCATGGATGAAATTTCAGACGCCATGCCGCGCCCCGGCTGGACCTCCTTCGCCGCTAAATTCGCCGCTCTGCTGGGCATCGTGATGATCATCCTTTGCCTCGCCGTCGTAGCCGGCCTCATCACCCAAGCCGTCCAAGGCTACACGCGATTTCAGCTCGGCCTCTACGTCAAGTCGATTCTCATCGTCGATTTTTCGCTGTTCTTTTTCCTGTCGATGCTCGCGTTTTTTATCCACGTATTGTCGCCGAATAAATATATCGGATACTTCGCCTACGTCGCGTTTCTCATCTTTAACTTTTTCATCTGGATCCCGCTCGACGTAGAGTCCCTCCTGTTGCGTTACGGCCTGCGCCCCTCGATGACGTACTCCGATTTCTTCCATTTCGCGCCGTTTATCGCCAGTTGGAGCTGGTTCACCGCCTACTGGCTCGCCTTCAGCGCGCTGATCGCGATTGCCACCGTGCTGTTCTGGCCGCGCGGTAAAGAAACATCGATGGCCAAACGCTGGAGCGTTGCCCGCCAGCAATTCGACGGCGCCTGGCGAACCGTCACGATCCTGGTGCTCGCCGTGTTTGTCGCAACCGGCGCGTGGCTCTTCTACAACACGAAAATTCGCAATGAGCTGATCACGCCGAAGGTCGCCGAACGACGCCAAGCCGATTACGAGAAGACTTACAAGAAATACGAAGGCATTCCGCAGCCCCGTATTCAGGACATCCGCTACGCAATCGACATTTTTCCGGAGACCCGCAACATGGTCCTCCACGGCGATCAGGTGATTCAAAATAAATCCGCGCAGCCGATCGCCGAGATCCATATTGTCGTGAATCCGGACTTCGATACCGATGTCCAACTCGACGGCGCAACGCTTTCCACCGACGATAAGCGGCTCTACTACCGCATTTATAAACTGGCGCAGCCGATGGCTCCCGGCGAATCGCGCCCCATGAAATTCACCGTGCGCAGCCATGAACACGGCATCGAAAATGAAATCTCGCATCTCGATATGGTGCAGAACGGAACCTTCTTCAACAACATGGTGGCTCCGCAAATCGGCTATCAGTCCGCCGGCGAGCTATCGGATAAGAACGATCGCAAAAAGTACGGCTTGAAGGAAAAGGACCTCATGCCCGCGCTCGAGCGCAATTGCGACGAACACTGCCGCGATACTTATCTATCGAATAATTCCGATTGGGTGAACGTCGATACGGTCATCAGCACCTCGCCCGATCAGATCGCCATCGCGCCCGGCTCGCTCGAAAAAGAGTGGACCGAAAACGGCCGCCGCTATTTTCATTACACGCTCGATCACTTCTCGCTGAACTTCTATTCGTTCATCTCAGCCCGCTACGAAGTCGCGCGCGAAGAATGGCAAGGCATTAAAATCGAGGTCTACTACGATAAGGAACATCCGTGGAATGTTCCCAAGATGCTGAAGTCGATCCACAAATCCCTGGAATATTACATCGCCAATTTCGGACCCTACGGGCATAAAGAGGCCCGCATTATCGAGTTTCCGCGCGTAGCCCGCTTCGCGCAGGCCTTCCCCGGCACCATGCCCTATTCCGAAGGCATCGGCTTCATCGCGAATCTTTCGAAACCCGACGATATCGATATGGTCTTCTACGTAGTCGCGCACGAAATGGGTCATCAGTGGTGGGCTCATCAGGTCATCGGCGCGAACATGGAGGGCGCGACGCTGCTGTCTGAAACCATGGCCCAGTATTCCGCGTTGATGGTGATGGAACATGAGTACGGCCGCGACACCATGCGCAAATTCCTCGAATATGAAATGGATAATTATCTGAAAAATCGCGGCCGGGAAGCGCTGAAGGAGCGTCCTCTGCTCACCGTTGAAGCGAACCAGGGCTACGTGCACTATCGCAAAGGCAGCGTCGTGATGTACTACCTGAAGGAACGTATCGGCGAGGAAGCGGTCAATCGCGCGCTCAGAAAAATGATCGCCCAGTTCGCCTACGCGCAGCCGCCCTATCCCACCTCGCACAACCTGGTCGACGCCTTTCGCGACGAGACGCCAGAGCAGTATCGCTACCTCATTAAGGATCTATTTGAAGACATCACGCTGTTCTCAAATCGGACCCTTTCCGCGAAATCCGCCAAACTGCCCGACGGAAAATATCAAGTCACCATCGAAGTAGAATCGAAGAAGTTCAAAGCCGACGATCAGGGCAATGAAACCGAAGTTCCCGTCAACGATTGGATCGAAATCGGCGCGCTCGCGAAGGCCGAAAAAAACCACCGCTACGGCAACGTTCTCTATCGCCAGGTAGTGAAAATCACCGGCGGCAAACAAACCTTTCAATTCGAGCTTCCGGAGAAACCATACGAAGCCGGCATCGATCCCATGCAAATGCTAATCGACCGCGTCCCCACCGACAATCTAAAAAAACTCGATTAGGCCAGTAGGACGGGTCCCCCGACCCGCGCCAGGTCCACAGAAATGTGAAACTCTCTACTCGACCGTCGCCGCATGTAGCGCACGCGCCCACGCGTGCCGTGGCGACACCCCCGGCTTTCTCCTGAACCGATGTGAACCGTCTCCCGAAAGTACTACAATCACATATATGGCGAAGAAACCAGCAGCCCCTCCGGAGACTCCCAAAACCGAGGCCGCTGCCCCCGTGGAAAAAGTCCTGACCAAGTCCAAGAAGATTCCAAAGTTAGCCAAGAAAGATAAACACCGTCTCCCGCGCAAAGAGAAAAAGGCCAATAAAAAGGCTGCCCTCAAGGCGTCCTAAAATCCTGCCATGGCGACCCGGCGCGCCCGCAAACCAGCCGGGTCATCTAAGAAGTCCGTTACTCTTCTTCTGATCGCGCTGTTCAAATTGACGAAAGGAGTTCTTCTCCTGCTCGTCGGAATTGGTGCGCACCGGCTTCTTCACCGCGACGTTGCGGCATCCGTGGCGCATTGGGTCGATATCCTGCGTGTCGATCCAGATAACCGCTATATCCACCGCCTGCTCGCGCACGTGCTCTCGGTCACGCCCGCGCAACTCAGGGCTCTCAGCGTAGGAACGTTCGTCTACGCCGGTCTTCTGCTTACAGAAGGTACCGGCCTGTTGCTCCGCAAGCGGTGGGCCGAATACTTCACAATCATCACCACTGCGGCTCTAATCCCACTCGAGATTTACGAGCTAATCCACCATCTGACGCCCGCGAAAATCTGGGTCTTCGTGATAAATGTAGCGATCGTCGTCTATCTAATCGTCCATGTCAAACGGAACCGCCATGCGTAAGCATGCGGACAAAGGCAGCCATCCAGCCTTCTGGCTCCTTCTTCAATAATGCAGCCCGCCGAGCAGGTAAACAATCAGAACGATAATTAGAATTGTCCCCAGTGACACGCCCGCACCGCCGCCCGCGCCCCAGCGTCCGTACCCGTAATACCCTCCGCCGCCGCCGAACAGCAGAATCAAAATAATCAGAAGAATAAGCATGTTTGCCTCTCTGCTCCAAAGAAGCATGCCGAGGTCCAAACCCGAATACCCCGTTTCATTCAGGTTTTTTGCAAAAAAACAAAAATCAGGATGCGGAAGCCATGCAAAATCTGCTCTCACTCCTCTCTCAGCGCCACCACCGGATCCACTCTCATTGCTCTCCTCGCGGGAATCCACGCGCCTATCAACGCCACTACCAGCAATGTCGCCGCCGCGCCCGCGAACGATTCCGGATCGCTCGGCCGCACCCCGTACAACTCACTCCCTAGCGCCCGCCCCGCGAAGGCCGCTACCCCCGCGCCGATCGCCGCTCCCACAATCGTGAGCTTCATCGCTTCGCCGATCACCATTCGCAACACCTGTCCCTGTTGCGCCCCCAGTGCCATCCGCAACCCCATTTCCCGATTCCTCTGCGCCACTGAATAGGACACCACGCCATACAATCCCACCGCCGCCAGCAGCAGCGCCAGCGCGCCGAACATGGTGATCAGCAGCACTGAAAATTTCCTCCCCGCCAGCGATTTGCCCACAATCTCATCCATCGTCAGCAGCTCGCCCACCGGCACGCTCCGATCGAGCGCCGCCACCTCATGCCGCAACACTCCGGCCAACGCCTTCGGGTCGCCGGCCTTCACATGAATCAGCACCACCGCCGAGCTTCCATACCCTGAGTAACTCGCAAAATACATGGTTGCATCGGGCGGACTATTTAGACCCAATTCCAGCGTGTCCGCCACCACCCCCACAATCGGGCATCGCGATGGCTTCGGGTCCAGTACACCTAGAATCAGACTCTGCCCCACCGCATTTCCCCCGAAAAACTGCCGCGCCAGCGCTTCGTTCACCAGCACCGGAGCGCCACCGGCGTTGATCGCATCATGCTCTGTAAATCCACGCCCTGCGACGATCGGCACATGCATCAGGTCGAAATAATTAGGCGATATTCCGCGGCTATAGGCAATCGGATATTGGCCCGGCTCCGGCGTCGGTAGGCCGTGCACCGCAAAACGAATGCGGCTGTACGCATCGGTTCGCAGCGGCGTTGCATCCACGGTAGCCACTCCCGCCACTCCCGGCATCGCCGCCGTGCGCGCCATCAGTTGTTGATAGAATTCCCTGGTTTGCGTGTCCGTTTTGTAGCTCTCCGGCAAGGATACGCGCGCCGTCAACAGATGCTCCACGCGAAATCCCGGGTCGACGCCCGTCAACCGCATCAGGCTCCGTGTTAACAATCCGGCGCCCACCAGCACCAGCATCGCCAGCGCCACCTGCCCCGCCACTAACGCTCCGCGCAGCCCTCGATGCAAAGTGCTGGTAGACCCTCTACCTCCCGATCGCAAATCCCCGTTCTGATCCGTCCGCGTCGCCGCCAGTGCCGGCGCCAGTCCGAATAAAATTCCCGTCACCAAAGCCGCGCTCAGAGAGAATAGCAGCACCCGCCCATCCACCGCGATGTCCGCCGCGCGCGTAATTCTTCCTTCCGCCAAAACCCGCAGCCAAGGCGTCGCGACCGCGGCCAACAGCACTCCGGCCATTCCTCCCG